>Ga0209518_1000289_pt1 | contig 67423 bp, 58 predicted proteins | sample RifGroB1_FD_183993 | JGI IMG/M metagenome (GOLD analysis project Ga0209518, IMG submission 183993) | Groundwater microbial communities from Rifle, Colorado, USA - Groundwater B1 (SPAdes) (version 2) | ecosystem: Environmental > Aquatic > Deep subsurface > Groundwater | place: Rifle, Colorado... | reverse complement strand
GATTGGTCGATAGAGTATCGCCGAGTACACTGACACTGTCGTTTATCGTTAATGTTGTGTCTATAAGATCTGAAACTTGCCCTTGAATTGCCAGATTTCCGTTCCTGTCTAAATTGGCTACAGTTGTTCCTGAAGCGCTGGCAGTCAGAATATTTTGATCGGTACTTTCATCATCAAAAACAACCAAGGCTTTGCCCGGACGTTGTCCGGTGACGGTGAATTTACCATCCATTTCTGAAGTTGTCAGCGTTCCGATTGCGATATTATAAGTGGCCAAGTCGGGGTAAACATAAGGATTTGTTAAAGTCCAGGGACCTGCATTTCCGCCAGTATCTATATCCGTCCAGGATAGCGTACCGGTTCCATTTGTAGTTAGAGCATAGCCTGCTCCTTGTCCACCGGAAGGCCAGGTGTAAGTTATTGTATTAAACTGCGTTGTCCCGATGTTTGTCAGATTTCCTGACGCGTCGATTCTTTGCGTGCCGCCTGTTTGAATTGCGGTGGTTGCATTTAATGTACCGTTTATTGTCACTAAGTTATCTGCCAGTGTGATCAGATCAGTGTCCGTAGTTCTACCGATTGCTGAACCGTCAAGGTTTAGCGAGTCAAGAATGAATTCACCGGTATCAGTAAATGTTGCAAATGGACTTCCTGCATCGGAAACTACAAAATCTCCGCCCAAAGCCAAATTCACTGCCAAATTATTTCCATTAGCTAGGCTGTTATTAATTGTTGTGGATGCATCAAGATCTAAAGTGTCCTCAAAATCTACAAAGTCGAGAGTATTATTTAATATTTCAGTTCCTGACACAGATTGTTCAGGAAGAACAACTACGGAATCACCGGTAGAGTTAGTTGTCACCGTTAAAGATCCAAGCTGTGCCGATCCTATTACCGCGCTTGTCGCATTTGTTGTTCCCAGATTGAGGACACCTCCGGATAAGGTATCAAGACCTTGACTTGCTGCAACCAAAAGATTGCCGGCATTTGTTAACCTAAACCTTGTATCTGCCGAAACGGACGCGGTTAATATATCCTGATTTTCAGTTTGGTTAAATATAGCCAGAGCTTTACCTGTTGCAGCTGCGTCATTGTCGACAAATAGCTTGGAAATAACATCTCCCGGGGTTGATGTACCGACACCAACATTGTAACTGTCAGCGTCAGGGAAAAGGGAAGTACCCGATAGAGTCCAAGGCCCTGCCGAACCGCCTGAATTGATATCCACCCACGATAGAGTTCCCGATCCGTTAGTTTGCATTACATAACCGGCTCCGCCTACATCGCCCGGCAAAGTCATTAAAAGGTTTGATGTTAATGCGGGGGCTTGGAAACCTGTATAGTTTGAGTTGTCGGAGTCATAAAGTCTCAAATCTCCCTGGACTTTGAGTTCCAAGTTTCCGTTTCTGTCCAGATTCATTACGGTTGTTCCCGAGGCCGAAGCAGTTAAAATATTCTGGTCATTACCCGTGTCGTTTAGTATGGTCAGAGCCCTTCCTGTGCGTGTTCCCGAAACAGTAAAAAGCCCGTGCATTTGACTTTCGGTTAATGTTCCCAAAGCTACATTCACCGTTGTTGCATTGTTGGGATACAGAAGACTATTCTGTTCGGTCCACTTTGAAGTTGCTCCTCCTGCACCCGCATCCGCCGCACACTCCCATTCAAAACTTGCACTGTCCCACTTCAAAACCTGTCCTTCGCCGCAACCCCGGATCAAGGATAACTCTCCGCCTGCCAATTCCAATCCTGATACCGATGAAACGGCGGACCCGTCAGCTGCAGTTGTATCAAGTCGAATTGCCAGAGTATTTGCAGAAAGCTCCAATCCATTTCCCGTCAATTCAGTAAAAGCTTCGCCGTTGACCGTTAATGTTCTTCCGGAAGCTAAAGTTAAATTACTGTCGATCGTCGTAGTTATGCCGGATGACCCTAGGGAAATTGCATTTGCTGTTGTAGTACCCAGATTTAGCGTGCCGGCCGATAGGGTATCAAGACCTGCCGAAGCTGCAATTTGAAGGTTTCCTGTTCTTGTCAGGTTGAATACCGTTGTTCCGGCAGCCGATGCAGTGATTATATTCTGGTCCGTTCCGCGCTCGTCAAAGACAGTTAAAGCTTTGCCAGCCCGGTTTCCGCGTACGCTAAATAATCCGTGCATTTCCGAGGTCGTAATTGTTCCGATGCCAACCAGATCTGTTGCATTATCGGTGTAAATAAATGGATCAGCATAGGTCCAGGGACCTGCGTTACCCGTATCTATATTTGTCCAGGATAGAGTTCCGGTACCGTTAGTTGTCAAAGCAAATCCTGCGCTTTGGCCAGCTATGGGCCAGGTGTATGTTTGAGTATTAAATTGGGTAGTTCCAATATTTTCAAGATTTCCTCCCGATGATATTCTATTTGTACCACCTGTTTGAATAGTAGAAGTTGCGTTTAGTGTACCGTTAATCGTCAGGGTATTTGCAGCGAGAAGCAATAAATCGGTGTCGGTTGTTAGCCCGATATTTGTGCCGTCGAGTTGTAAGGAGTCAAGAATAAATATCCCGTCATCCCTGAAAGTTGCATAAGGAGTTCCGCCATTTTGTATTACGAAATCTCCGGATCCATTCAGATTGAATTCAAAATTGTTATTTCCATAGGCAATTGTTGTAGTCGCATCTAATGAAAGGGAGTTACTGATATCCGTAAAATCTATCGTGTTGTTCAATATTTCGCTTGTTGATATAGATTGTTCAGGAAGCACGACTTCCGCGTCTCCGGTTGAATTGGTATTTACAGTAAATGAATTGAGGTTTGAAGAACCGATTACAGCCGAAGTAGAATTTACACTTCCCAAGTTCAAAGTACCCGTAGTCAGAGTGTCTAGTCCCTGTCCGGCTGCAACTTGTATCCCGCCGTCATTTGTCAGCCGGAATCTTGTTGTTCCTGATGAGGCGGAAGCAGCGATAATGTCCTGATTTTCAGTTTGGTTAAATATAGCCAGTGCCTTGCCGGTTGCCGCTGCATCGTTATCGACGAAAAGCTTTGAAACGATCTCGGCGGAATTTACCGATCCGATGCCGACATTATATGAATTTGAGTCGGGGTATAGTGCGCTTCCTGTCAGAGTCCAGGGTCCGGCTGATCCGCCGGTTGTAATATCAACCCAATCGAGAGTGCCGGTTCCGTTAGATTGTAAAACTTCACCTGCATTTCCGTCATCACCCGGCCAAGTGTAAGTTTGAGTGTTAAATTGAGTTGTACCGATATTTGTTAAATTACCTGCATTTGTTATTCTTGTTGATCCGGCTGTTTGCAGTGCAGTCGCGGCGTTTAGTGTTCCGTTGACCGTTAATATGTCGGCTGCGAGGGAGAGTAAATCGGTATCGGTTGTCAAGCCGATATTAGTTGTCGTTATCCTAACATTTCCGGTCCCGAGATCCAAAACACCAACTCCGGTGACATTTTGGTTATTTGCAGCGATCGTTCCTAATAGTGTTGCAGCCCCCAACCTTAATGTACCGGATGATGCGGTTATATCGTGATTACCGGTTGATGAGAATGTCATGTCCGCTTCAACTCCGGATAAAGTTAACCCTGTTGATCCGTTGACGCTTAGACTGTCATTAATGGCCAGTGTGTCTTGTGATAAATCTGAAAGTACCCCCTCAAGCGTCAAATTTCCGTTTTTGTCCAAGCTCATGACGGTAGTTGAAGATGATGAAGCAGTTAAAATGTTTTGGTCGGTAGATTCATCATCAAAAACAACAAGGGCTTTGCCGGCTCTTTGACCGCTTACCGTGAATTTGCCATCCATTTCGGAGGTTGTGGTTGTACCGATAGCGACATGATAGGTAGACAAATCGGGGTAGAGGAATGGATCCGTGATGGTCCATGCTCCGGCGTTGGCTCCCGAGCCTCCCATATCCGTCCAGGATAAAGTTCCTGTCCCGTTTGTCGTAAGAGAATATCCTGCTCCTCCGTCTGCTCCGGGCCAAGTGTAAGTGACGCTATTTAATTGAGTTGTACCGATATTTGTCAGGTTTCCGGTAGCATCCAATCTTTGAGTTCCATTAGTTTGGATTGCAGAAGTAGCGTTCAACGTGCCGTTAATTGTTAATAGGTTTGATGACAAACCTATTAGATCGGTGTCCGACGTAGTCCCAATGTTTGTTCCTGCGATTGCCAGATTTCCTGAATTATCAAGTCTGAAGACATCTGTTCCGTCAGACTGTTCAAATACTACCAGGTCTTGAGTTTGGGTTCCGAAACTCTGGACCAGAAGTTGAATTTCGTCGTTGTCGCCATCTACTGCCAATTTTCCCAAGTTAGTTGAAGAACCTACTGTGACATTTTTAGTGCCATCGATTAGAGAAACAACGCCACCGGTATCTGTCCATGGCGAAACTCCTCCGGCTCCTCCGTCATCGGCCGAACAAAGGATATTTCCGGAAGCATCTGCTGTCAATGCTCCGCCGTTAGAATAACCCGTGCAGTCAAAACCGGAAAAAATTAAATTAGCGTTTGCGGAAACAATAATATCACCACTTGATGAACCGAATGTATTTCCGTCTATCTGTAAATTATCTACGGTCACTTGAGTTGCGCTGATTGCTCCGGCATTATTGATTGCGGCATTGCCGCCCACATTCAATGAACCCGAGTTGATATCAAGACCGTTTGCCATATCCACGTTCCCATCTGCCGAAATAGTGAAAAAGTCGCTTCCGCTTGAATTTTCAACAACGAATATATTGCTAGTTTGGCTTGAAGCTCCCTGTAATGTAAACTGAATTTGGTCGCTGTCGCCGTCAACAGAGAATTTTGACGAAGATAGGGGGGAAGTGCCGCCTAAAACTAGTTCATCGGCCGTATCGGTAAGATATGTCGTTGTTCCCGAATCCGACCATTTGCTTGGTGTTCCGGTTTGATCAACTGCCCAGGTAAACCCTCCGGATGAGGAATTGTAAGTTAAAACGTATGCGTTAGTTGCGGAGTTTGATATATTTAGATCGACTTCTTTGATTGTGTCATCTGTAATTTCTGAAGATTCGACCGAAGTTCCGAAGGTTGTGCTTAAAGCTCCTCCGGAATTAATAAGACCTGTTCCGGTAAGATCGCTATAAGTTTCTGTGTTTAAGGTTAAAGTGCCTATATTTGCATCACCATCCACGCTTAAGTCGCCGGTTAAGTTTGCGTCTGTTCCAAAAACATTTCCTCCGACTTCCAGTTCATCAGTTACAAACAAATCATTATTCTCAAGATCGATAATTGAGGGTGTCCCGCCGCCGATTGAGACACCGCCTCCACCGGGGATTATTAAAATGTCTGCACTTGAAATAATTGAATTTCCTTCAAGATTTAAAATTCCTCCGATATTTGCGTTAGCATTTACATTAATGTCCTTTTCAAAATCGACGTCTTCTTCAAAAGTACTTTTAACGGTTACGATAAAGTCGACCTGGCTAAAAGAAGTTGCTGCCAGTACTTTTGAATCCTGTGAATCTATCTGACCTTTTAAAATTTTTTCTTTCAATGAATCTATTCCGGCTATTTTCTCTTCCGGTTTAATATACTTTGATACTATATGAGATACTAGGGTTGTATTGGATTTTTCGGATAGCGGTAAATTTAGTGTTTTGGAAATAAAGTAAATTACAATACCGAAAACTAACAGGCAAATAAAAGAAAAGAAGACGAACTTAAGAAGCTTTGGTTGTGCTGCCAGGCTTAATGACATTTCTTTCAACGCTTTCTCTTCCTGGGTTTTTCTTAGCAAATTAGCTGAATTTAAGTTCGAAATTTGCCAAGGTTTTCCGGACTCCATTACTTGTCCGATCTTGGTTATGTCGTATCTCCTGTGTCCGCCGGCTGTTCGTATACTTGTAACTTTTCCTTGTTTGTCCCAACGGCGAAGAGTTGATTTAGAAATTTTTAATATCTTTGAAGTTTCTTCAAGGTTATAAAGTTTCTTTTCACTTAACGGTTTTTTTACAATGAGTTTTAAAAGTTTAATTTGTTCATCAGAGTAATTTCTGTTGCCTTTTTTGTCTCTTGGTGTTTTGAATTTTCCTTTGGATTCAAGTCTTCTGAGTGTATCAGCTGATATTTTTAATATTCTGGAAGCTTCTGAAATTGTAAATATTTTTTTTGAAGTTTTATTCGACATTTTGGGTAGGTTATTTGCTTAGGTATTATTTAGCTTTAAATGAATAAGTTTAGATAATAATAATTAACCCATTTTTATATATAGTATGTCAATAAACGATAAATATGCAATTTAGACTACTTTTACTCAAATATATTAACTTATATATGCATAATAGAAAAATAATTTACGTAAGTTTTTGAGGAAATATTATGAGCGTATCATGCATAGATATGGTTACTATGAATAAATAGGTAATACGTTTAATAATTACCGTATTCAGCTTGCGGAAAATATTAAAATATATTATTAAATAAAAATGTTTTTCTTTAAAAATATAAATAGCCTAGGATAATAAACTGAATATGCAAAAAGCTTAATTAATATAAGTCTTAATGAAAATAATAAAATTAAAGTAAGTGATACAATAATGAAGACATAATACTCTTATGCGGGATAAAGGAGGTAAAATTATAAGATATAAATATAATAAACCAGTCGGAGTGCTGGGAATTGAACCCAGTACCTCTCGGTCCCGAACCGAGCGTTCTTCCGATGAACTACACTCCGTTTTTATCTAACGGGGCAGCTTTACCATTGCTTGCCCGCCAAAGCTTTAGCGTCGGCGGGAGCCACACCCCGTATGTTACAATTATAACAAATGGCAGGTACTTTATATATTGTTGCAACTCCTATTGGGAATCTTGAAGATATTACATTACGAGCTATTAAGATATTAAAAGATGTAGATATAATTCTTGCCGAAGACACAAGAGTAACAAAAAAGCTAATAGCTTTTTTGAATTTCCAATTTCCACAACGTCGAACGTTGGTTACCATTTCCAATTTCCATTTAATTTCCTATCATCAATATTCATCTGAGAAAAAAAGGCTGGATATATTAAGATATCTTCTTGAAGGAAAAGATCTTGCTGTTGTAACAGATGCCGGAACACCCGGAATTTCCGATCCGGGCAACGAACTTATCGATTTTATTCTACGCAGCGACAGCAGTATAAGTATTGTACCAGTTCCGGGGGTTTCGGCAGTAACAAGTGCTTTATCTGTTTGTGGATTTAGAGCTGACAAGTTTGTTTTTTTGGGATTTCTGCCGAAGAAAAAACGTAGCAAGCTTTTTGAGTGGTTAAAGGTGGGAAAGTTTACTTTTGCGTTTTATGAATCTCCTCACAGAATAACAAAAACTTTAGAGGTTATTCAAAAAGAATTCGGCGACGTATGGGTTTTTATGGCAAGAGAACTTACAAAAATCCATGAAACTTTATATAGAGGAAAAGTAAACGATATTTTAGTCCAAATAAGTGGGCAAGCAGTAAAGGGAGAAATTGTCGTGATAGTTGACTTAAGCAACAAACTTTCGTCCGATAATGACTAAAACCAGGAAAAATAGTATACCTACAAAAAGCGCATCCTGCAGATTAATTAGTTGTGTTACTTGTGCAATCATTGCAATAAGTCCAAGGTACATCAAAAATACTCCCATCAAACACATTGGCCACCAAACCTTTTCGCTCTGATCAACAATTTTTATGTTGTTATCAATGGGTTCGTCTCGTTTTAGCATTGCCGCCTTTTGTGCTCTTTTGGCCAAGATAAAAATGTATGTCGTGACAAGAGTTAAAGTGCCCAAAATAGGAAGAACGAAGAGTTCATTTCTCATTCATTAAGATTAAATCAAATTTAAACATAAGTAAAATATATAGTGAGAGAAAAAGTGTCCCTGGCCAGAATCGAACTGGCATCAACCGCTTAGGACGCGGCTACTCTGTCCGTTGAGCTACAGGGACAAATTCAGACATGATGGAACCGCTTTGTATATTTAACTACAAGACCTGAAAATATTTTAACATATCCAAAAACCAAATAAAGTTTTGGTATAATAGTATTATATATTGTGATTGGTATTATATATATTTTATATACTTAAAATGTTGCCGGAATTTGACATTAAAGCCAGGACCGAAGGCGAAATGGGATTAAACGCAAATTCAAGTTATGCGCAAATATTTGAGTTTTGGAATAAGGGTGGAATAAGTTCGCAAGATTTTTTTCCTATAATACTAGGTCAGGCACTAACTTCAAAACACTTTTTGGGAGAAGGTTTCGCATCAAGATTAACGGATATTCCTATAAATGACTTGATTAAGGGTATAAATAACTCGCCAATAATGCTAAATGCATATCAAAAAGGATTAAATAATCAAAATCCGGACACTGAAACATTAGAAGCTAATTATGGTTTTCTTCCCGGTTTCAAAAAAATAACTTTAAGATTAAATAGAGAAAATCAGCAAATTGATATTGCGAAAGATGAGCTTATTGATCCTTCGTTAGCATATTCCCTGTTATTACACAGCTTTTTAAGTGACTGGGATGTGGGTTTGTACTCTAGGGAAAAAGAGTCGTCAAAGTATTTTTTACCTATTTCAGATATAATAAATTCAAACTTCAGAAATCCTGAGGAAGCAGAAAAAGTTCTTAAGTGGCTTCATGCAAAAGCACTCTTTTATCACGCCCAAAAAATGCAAGTTGTTTCACTGACTCGCTGGGCTGATCCGTCAATCACAACAAAATTTAAGGATTTAGATCACTTTTTTAATAAAGTCGCTCCGGCAATGTATTTTTTAGGAGGAGAAAAAAGACTTAGTGGTCAGATAGCTGATTTGGAGGAGGCTTTACCCTTGTCGTTTGCCGATTCGGAATCAAGATTATTAATTCTATCTGGCTATCAAATGTCCAGAACTAAAGAAGATTTGACTGGAGATTCATCTGTTTTAGAACAAGTAACAAAAGCCTTGACGGAAGAGGGGAGAAATGAAGTCAAGCTGTTATTAGCTCAAATTTGTGCCAGAGACAGAAGCTACTTGCCGAATAGGTGGATTGTTTGTGAGATTGAAGGCATGGAAGATTTGATCAAGGCTCATGATAAGAAATACCTGGCTCGAGGAAGGAAAGGTTCACCTGAAGGTGCAAAAGAGTCGGGTCGGGGTCGCGGTGAAATTTTGGAGGACGTAACTAGACTTAAACAAGTTACCCAAAGTGTACTACAAATGCTTAACAAAGACGCGGATAAAATATCGGAATCAAATTATATTTCTATTCTGATTGAACCGACGGCTGAAAATCAACTCTTAATAGCCGAGAAACTTAGAAGCGGGGAATTTTTGGAATTTGTCATCGACGGAGATCTTTTATCGTTCGCAATAAAAAAAGGAGGATGGCTACTTGTTGAAGCAAGATCTCGTGGAATCAAAAATCGTCGTTTCCGTTATTTTACTCCTGATGAGACATTGAGTATTTTGGAACAAGCTTTATTGCCACAGGAAGGCGTGACGCGAGAATGGGCACTGAAAAGTAAGCCCGACAATTATAAGCAAAAAAAATAAAGTTTTACAAAACTGATGATTTTGACTATATTTTGTGAACGATAAGTATTGACAACAGGTGAGCATAAGACTTAATCTTATATATAGAATAAAGTGTCTGAACTGCCTGATAGTCAAGATCCTGTAAAATTAAAACGGAGAATATCTCTGCGTTTTATTGTTTTGCTTTTATTGTTTTTCTCACTACTTTCTATAGGCTTAGCCAAAAGACAAAGTTTAACTAATATTCTCAAGAAAAGCGGTTACAGTAATTTACTGAAAAAAACTGGCATTATTAAACCGACCATTCCGGGTTACTTCGAAGCTTTGGAAACGCAGGATCTACTATACGATTACAATAAGGATGGTATGGTAAGCGGAGAAGACTACACGCCCTTACTGCAAGAGATCGAACCTCAAAATACAAGTGATCAGGATGCAAATAAAACTTCATTGGTTCTTCAGGCTACAAGCGGTCCTGAGTCCGATACAGGCAATTACTTTTTGCCAACCACAAATAACTTCGGTAATGATGAATTCAATGGAGCGGCGACGGTAGATGTACCGATTAATTTGCCTGCCGGTACTGCAGGATTAACTCCGTCGCTCGGCTTAAGCTATTCTTCGGCAAATGTTGATGACTTGCATTTGGGCACGCCGACAGGGTATCGTAATGATGCAAATGTACCGTATCAAAACCAAGCAGGAATCGCAGGATTGGGATGGGAGTTGGGGGGAATCAGCTATATAGCAAAAGCAAGTAATGGCTTCGTTTTGGTTTTCGCGGGGGGATCCGCAAAGCTGTCAAAGGAATCTGACGACGGTTCTTACTCTGTTTGGAGAACAATTCCAAACTTGAAAATAAAAGCAGAAAGATGGGCACGCTGTAAAATTGTTGAAGAAGAGGGAACTAATAGGGAATTTACTGTTTGCAGATATCATTGGGTTATAAACGGTACCGACGGTACAAAGTACTTTTTCGGTTTCCCTTCAACGGTCGCTAATTGGAAAAGACCTAACGACCCCGAATCGGATAATCTTCCTGAAGGAGCCGGGAATGATTGGTATCCGCTATATACCCAAACTACCAGCGGTCCCGAAGGCCCTGTCGCATGGAAACTCTATAAAGATAGTGAAACTTATTTATCTAATACTTATAAATGGTATCTATCAAAAGTGGAAAGTCCATTCGATATTAATACAAATGCACCGGTTGATATTAATTATAGTTATAAACCGGAATTCGACACGTTCCATTCCAATTATTACGTATCAACAACTTATCCATTAAAAATTACATACGGAAAAAATGAGATCATCTTTATAAGGGAACCTAGGTTTGATTTTAATATTACAGTCGGAGCGCAGCCCGACCTTCAACATCAGGTATTCAGGGCTAAAGAAAGGCTGCAAAAAATTACGGTTAAAACTCTTGGCAAAATTGTCCGGGTATATAGGTTTTCTTATAAATACGGCTGGAATCCTGCCAAGCATAATGACGCAAACAATAATCGCGTTCCTGATGCTCAAAGCGAAGTAGTCAACTATCAAACAATACACTCACTACTAACCCGCGTGGCGCAGTGGGATAACGATGTGGGGGTAGCAGGTGCCAAGCGCTTGCCTTATTTTACTTTTGACTACGGACCGGATGCTCTGCCGATTGTAGGGGGAGATCCATTGATGTCATTTACGAATAGTGGCGGTGGTAATGATCAACAAAAGACGCCAAATGATTTTTTCTTAAGAAGTGCGGACAACGGTTTTGGTGGAAGTGTTCTGTATGAATATTGGCAGGATGCAAATGCAAATAATGCATTTAATATCAGAAAATGCGATCCCGATATTACGGAAGCAGGTGAAGGTTGCCGGGTAAATCACGACCTAAATTCCCAAAGACACCGACTTGCCGCGAAAATTATTGAAGACGGAATGGGTAATTTTACTGTTTATTCCTATAATTATAGCGGTAGCGGTGCTACACAGGCTTTAGCTTCAGTGGGAAATTATTATACTTTAGCCGATTTTGAGTTTTTAGGTTATCCTGAAGTTGAAACTACCGTTTTTGAAAAAAACAGTAAAACCGCAATAGCTTCAAAAACCAGGACCAATTATTTCCAGAAGATAGAAACTGCCGATTGTTTCAAAGCCAGTCCGCTAAAAGGCATGCCATCGAGAATCTTTAATTATAACGCCGATAACCAGTCTCAATGGCAGCAAGTAGATACATTATATAAAGTCAAGTTTGGAGACATGTTCGGTACAACAATTGATAAAGATTCAAATGATTTAGCTAGTTATTGCAAAAGTTATGATCCCGGAAATACAGTTTCATTAGTAGTACCGACGGAAACTGTAACCAGGGCAAACATGCCTTCTCCCCAGTTGTGCACACGTAATACAATTTCGTATAACAATCTTGATGGCACGGTCGACCCGTACTCTTTAGTACACAAAGTTACCGATTGGGGAAAAGTGACATGCACTAATACTAATACTGACGATACTTCCGATAAAGTTAGAGCAAGCTACACAAATTATAGCGCAAACCGTCCCGTATATGGTCCCGAAGCCCAATGAGTCATGGATCAGTGATAACGCGAATTCGGCAAAATATAATCACTCAAAGGTTTATTATGATTATCAGGTTTTTGGGACCTTGGGTAGATTAGGCAGGGTTACAAAAACAGAAAATCTGAGAGACGGTATAGTGGAGGGAACGAACTCAATGAGTTTCGATAGCACCTATCCCTGGCTTGCCACAAAAGTTACGGATGCACTAGGACATGCAACAACAACCGTGTACGATTCAGTTTTCCATAATTATCCGCTAAAAGTAACAAATAACCTGGGCCATTCAGTTTCTACTGAATATGATTTTAATATCAACGACACGACTCACCCGAACTACGGAGGTGTTATGGGTATACCGGTACGTGTGACGGATGTAAACGAAGCAGTTTCGAATATGGTGTACGACACATTCGGAAGACTTATCGAAACGTATCTGTCGGGTAAAAAGCCGGGTGTTGGAGTAAAGCCCGATTCTTTTAGCAAATATTATTACTTTAACGAAGACAATATGACTACGTGTAATGATAGTACCAACTGTCTTGTCGGTTTGGGTAATCAAATAAACGGCCAATACGGTCCAAAAATGGTAGTTGTCAGCGGTACACGCTTCAGTGACGACGGAGGTGCGGGTAAATTAGCAGTAAAACAACAATATTATGATGGAGTTGGCCAAGAAGTACAAACACGCAACATGTGGTACGAAAACGAATGGCAAAATGCGGGGATTCCTGTGAATAACACTCTTAAAGATTTAATTCTTTCGAAAACCTACACTTCATTAGGCAGTGTTGAGTATCAAAGTAAAGGTTACACGGGTACTCCTTATATACCCAGTTCCACAAATTCATATGATTCGAGGAATTTTTTAACGGACGCAACAATAGACAAAACCCGCTTTATCTACGACGGTTACGGAAGAGTAGTCACAACCGTTTACTCTGACGGTACAAGAGAATCTCTGGAATATGATCTTGGTGGCAACCCATTAGTCAGTAAAAGTTCGGACAAAAATTGTACCGATTCCACAACTGCAACAATTTGTACCACAACCACTAAAACCATGGATGCTTTTGGACAAACACTTTCGGTAAAAGAAACAGCTCCCGAGAAAACTTACGAGACAAAATATGAATACCATCCGATCCTGGGAGTTAACACCAGAATAATTGACACCAAGGGTAATGCAGTCAATATCATTGATTACGATAAATTAGGTCGCAAGATAAAAATGTGGGATGTTGACATGAGCCCGGCAATGAGCTCTGATGCAAATTCCTGGAGATATGAATATGACAAAAACAGTAATTTGGTAAAACAAACTAATCCAAAATCCGTAACAACAGAGCTGATATATGATGGGTTGACTAGAATAAAAGAGAAAAAGGTTGAAGGCAGAACACTATTAACGAACGTTTACGATGCATGCCCGAACGGTATCGGGAGAGCCTGTCAGGAAACGTCGTACGACCTATCAAGCGGTTTGGAAATTACAAAGATAAATAGCCAGTATGATAAATTGGGCAGGGTAACAAGTTCAAATAAACTGTTTTCAAATCTTCCGGACGCTTTGATAAACGGAAAAAGCATAAATGTCGTAAATACCTATGACAGGGGTGGAAGATTGTTATCCGGAAAATATGCTGCAATTTCTGCCTTCTCGCTTCCGGAGGAGACTGTTGGCTACATTTACAATAGGAATTATCTGGGTTCGGTTGCCGGCACAAATAACTATATTAATTCTGCAAAATACAACAAAGACGGACAACTGATTTCTTATAAAAGCGGAAACGGGGTAGTAAATGATTATTCTTACAACGGTAACAATAACCGCTTGTTATCTTTGAGCGTGACGGGTGCAAATATTGCCGCAACAGACGTATTGAACTTGGGTTATGGTTACGATCCCGTCGGTAACATAACAAATATAACCGACAATAATACCGCCAATTCTCAAGGGCAGGCGTTTTATATGGGTCAGAGGTACACTTATGATTCTTTGCAGCGGGTTACCAAGGCGGAAGATGCGTTTACGTCTAACTATTCCTACGATGATATCGGAAATATCTTAACTAAAAAGGAAGGTACGGAACAGGTAAATTTAACTTATTCAACGGTCACGGGTGGATTTTATCACCGGCCGCAAACAGTAAGCGTCAACGGAACTTCTCAAAACTATACATACGACAAGATCGGAAATTTAACTTCCGACCAGAAACAAAATTTTACTTATGATGCCGACAACCGGATGATAAAAGCGGGAGATGTTAATTTCTATTATGATGCTTCCGGCCAAAGAATTGCAAAATTGGATGCCGATGGCGATAAAACATATTATTTGTCTGCGAATTTGGAACTGGAATTGGCTAAAAACGGTTCAAAAGTTTGGAGGAGAAACTATTATTTTGCAGGTAAATTGGCTTCGGTTAGGGAAAATACATTTTCGGCAGCAGGTGTTACTCCGACAAATGTTCCGCCGACTTCGGCACCCGTCAGGGGAGACGCTAATGGAGATAGAATTGTAGATATAAAAGATTACATAATATGGATTAATTACTATGAAACCGGTGCAACTATCGGTCCGGGTAACAATCCCGACTTTAATAATGATTCAGTGGTGGATGGAATGGATTATGTTATCTGGCAGATTAATTTCGGTTCAACCGCACCCCCGCCTTAAGCTTATGAAACTAATAATTAGTTTATTTTTCTTTGCAATATGTACTTTGTTCTTTGTTGTGCCTAAAGTTGAAGCTGCAGAGACGCTTTACTTTGTCCATCAGGACCATCTAGGAAGTACCTCATTAGTAACAGAAAGTACCGGGAAAGTGGTGAGTAAACAAACATATTACCCATATGGATCTGCTCGAACTTCGAACGGTACTTTGTTTACTGACCGTGCCTATACCGGTCAAGTTTCAGATGAATATCAAACCGGTCTTTATTTTTACAATGCGCGTTATTATGATCCTAAGATCGCAGGATTTCTTCAGGCTGACAGATCGAATAATAATGTAAACAGATATCAATATGTCAGGGGAAATCCAATAAATTATATTGATCCAAGCGGATTTTCTATGGTAAAATCTAATCTTCTTGTCGATTCAAAAATTAGACTAAAAATTATCGGACCCAAACTAGTTGGACGCGAAGAAATTGAGGAAAAAGATTTGTCACGTATAGCCTTGGCAATATTTTCCGAAACAGATAATGCAGCTGCACCAGCCAGTGTACTGGAGCTTCTTTCTTGGATTTTTATCAATAGATTTTTAGATCCTAATCTTCCTGTTTATTCGCAAGGGTTAGGCATATTGTTAACAAATTGGCAAAGTCAGCTAGATCCTTATTATAAAGAAGAATATATCCGTCCTGAAATGTCTACTGGAGACTTGGCAGATAGAGCGCTTGAACTTTGTTATCAAAATTCAAAAAACTGTCCTCGTATGAATCAAAGATACATGGTTGCTTACGAAATGGTTAAAGAAGTATATGAGTCTTATTCATTTGGTAAGGAGGATCCTACAGAAGGAGCGGTATATTTTGCTCATGACGATAAGCTCGAAAGAACAAACCCGATTGATGGAAGTATTGTGAAGTTTAAGGACATGAACCAACTTGTTAGTTGGCACCAGGTGAACTTAGATTATATGAGGGACAAATTAACGAATTTCAGTGGAGGTATATCGCAAATATACGATCAAGTATGGGGAAATTTAAAGAGTAAAGCTACTTTTCTAATTTACGGTAACGACCCTTGCGTATGGTCGAGTACGTGTGGTTATGATAGGCCGTATGCGAACCGCCCCGATAAGCTTAAATTAATACAGACCGAGTTCGCAGGTTTTACCTCTAATTAGTGCTTAATTGTAATAATGAAAAATTATCTGAAACTAATAGTTATAAATATACTATTGGTAATAAGCGGTTTATTAATCGTACCTCGTATTAAAGCTGCAGAGACACTATACTATATTCATCAAGATCATTTGGGGAGTACTGCTTTAGTTACCGACAGTACAGGTAAAGTAGTTAGTAAACAAAGTTATTATCCATACGGAGCAACAAGGAGTCAGTCGTCGGTTGTTAGTAGTCAGCCAACTGAAAGAGCTTATACTGGTCAAGTCTCAGACGAGGATGAAACAGGCCTTTACTATTACAACGCCCGCTACTACAATCCCCAAATCGCCAAGTTCACCCAGTCAGATACTGCAGATGCACTACAAAATAGGTATGCCTATGTAGGAAATAACCCAATAGTGTTAATCGACCCCTCCGGTAGTCAACAAGCGAGGTTTGATGAAGAAAATCCACCTGATATTGCAAGGTGTTCAAATTGTCATTCAGTCCCTACATCATTTTCCGATGTTCCAGATTGGTATGGTTCTGCCTTATCAGGTGACTACTCAAAGGTTCCACCAATGGGGTTTTCGAGGCCTTCTGAGATGTTTGAATTTGGAAAAAAGTATGGGTTACCTTTATTATTTATGCGCGGTGAGGAGGGAATACGTCTGCAAAAAGCATGGGATAAATTCAATTCCAGTTTAATAAATGAACCTGCTGCTCGTTTTGACAACGAAGGATTTCCCAATAGAATAGACTTATATTGGTCGTCAGAGTATAACCGAATAAGGTCTGAATTTATGGAAAAGTATTCGGGTTTAAATGTAAAATATTTCTCTGAAGACGACCGAATGTCTGGGAGAGTTCCTAAATATGCTGCGGCATATTATAGTCCAGGAAATAATACTGTTTACCTACCTAAAAACGAGTATAGGTCTTTGACAAATATTGTTTTATTCACGCATGAAACAACCCACTTTATTGATGATGAGTCCTATGGTATAGGCGGTTTAGATTCAGAAGTAAATGCATATTTTTCGGGCTCAAATATGCCCTATATCTCAGAATTAGATATTAATATAAGCAGACAAACTTTACGAGAATTTTTTGAGCTAAGACAGGCTGGATTTTCGGATAACTTAATCAACTTTCACTATCAAACCGGTAATCTAGATAATCTCAATAAAGTAATTCGTCTTAGCAAATTATCAGAAATTAAGGAAAAGTAAGATTACAATAACACACACGACGGGTAATATGGGTTAACGTTTCGTAAGTTGAAAAAATAATTCTTATAACAAACCATATTCCTATTATAATAAGTAGATAGTTAGTAGTGTTTATACGTTTTATATGATAGGTTTACATCTTTCAAAAATAACAGATAATATTAAATGTTAATTTTACTGCAAAGAGTAAAATGATTATATTATGAAAGTGGCTAAGTTTATACACCCTCAAAGTAGACATTAAAGACTTATCGGTATTATTTGATGCTAAATGAATAGAGATTTGTTTGCTGGGTGTTGGCGCTGAGACCGGTGAGAATTAATAATCTGTGCTTGTGTTATAATTGATTTTAGTATGGCAAATAGAAAAGAAAAATTTTTACAATTCAAGGTATTGATTGAGCAGGATGAGGATGGGATTTACGTGGCTTCGGTTCCTGAGCTTCCGGGTTGTTATACTCAAGGTAAGACATTAGAAGAAGTTAGAGATAGAATTAAAGAAGTTATAGAGCTTGTTTTAGAATCAGACAGCCAGCTTCTTGAAGAAAAAAGGGCTAAGAGTACTCCGAGCTCGGTATTTTTCGGTATAGAGGATGTTACGATAAAATATGTCTAAGCTGTCTCCGATAGATGCTGGAAAACTAATCCGAATATTAAAGAAAGAAGGATTTAGGCAAGTTAGACAAAAAGGTAGTCATCTTCGCCTAGAACATTCCGACGGAAGAAAAACATCTGTCCCTATACATTCCGGAGAGAAAATTGGTAAGGGACTTCTGATTAAAATATTGAAAGATGTAAATATTCCTGTTGAAAAATTCAGAAAATAAGATTTGGTTAATGAAAATTAAAACCTGCCCAAAGATAGTTGTTAGTTGTTGGATTATTTGCTTTTGCATCCGATGTTGATGCTGCAGAAACGCTCTATTATATTCACCAAGATCATTTGGGAAGTACTTCTTTAGTTACCGACGGTACCGGCGAAGCTGTAAGTAAACAAACTTATTATCCTTATGGGGCAACAAGAAGTCAGACGTCAGATGTAGGAAGTAAGAAGTTAGAAAGACAATATACTGGTCAAATATCAGACACAGAGGAAACAGGACTTTATTATTACAACGCCCGCTACTACAATCCCCAAATCGCCAAGTTCACTCAAGCTGATTCTGCAGATACCCTGCAAAACAGATATGTATATGTTGGAGGTAATCCAATAAATTTAATAGATCCGACTGGAAATTATAAGTGTCAAGTTGGTTATCGGTGTAGTGAAATAAAATATCAGGATTATAATAAAATCAAGATTACAGCAGAAGGAGAAAAATTGTTAAAAATTCTAGGATTGGAGGATACAGAACAACGCTTTAGATTCTGGGCTTATAATAATGGTTTTTTTAACGATAACTATCAAAGTAATGTTACCGAGGTGTTAGATGCATATCATGAAGCTGATTATGTGTACTATGCAGGTATGTATCTAACGATCGCTGGTATTCCAGAGTTGGTCCAGACAATTTCAACAAAAACAAACTCCGTGACCATTCCGTTTTTTTTACCAGAGAACATAATAAAAGCCGAGATTTTTGATAATGCAATAACAGCAATATATTCAGGATTTGATCCTGATATGATTTTTTCCTCTTTTAATTTAGGCCCAACAACTGAAATATTCAATATTCCTAGGGAAAAACAGATTCGAAATATGGCGAAGTTGGCAGGAAATAGTCCATTTATAATACCTTTTAAAATACATTCCACGATTGAAGAATCAAAATTAACGGATCGTACAAATAGAGCCGAATTTATTAATACTTATGAAATGAAGACGATTGACTCACTTTATCAGTACGAAAACGAGTATCCTTTATTATATCCAATAACTCATTTATCTAGAGAATGGTTACGATTTGATATTAATTTCCGAACAAATTATATTAACAGTCATTCTGGAGAGTAAAGTCTTAAAAAGCAACTCATACTGATTCTTTCCGGATAATTAAACAGTATAAGAATTTTAGTACTGTTCTTGAATTATTTTATTTTCAGCGAATAAAGATTTGTTTTCTGGGCGTAAGTGTTAAGTTTGTTAATATCTAGGATTACCAAGGTGTCCTATCTAAACCACCTCCAGCGTGTACTTATTCCTTTACTTATATATAATTAGGGGAACACCCGACAGGTGATATGAATTGACACCACGTCGAACGTGGTTAAAGTCGAGTTAGACTCGACACCTTACGGAATTAAGAAATCATCTATTAGCTAACAACGAATCTGACTTGACAAAATAATAGCTCATTTTGTAAACTGTAGTTTACAGTGGGTACTTACATTAAGCGTTTGGCAGAAGCAAAAATTAAATCTTGGTTTGAGTCAAATAAGATTCTTCTTGTTTTGGGTGCCAGACAGGTGGGTAAAACCACACTTCTCAAGCACATGTTTCATTCTGCCTCTTCACAATTTCTTAACCTCGATATAGAGATAGACAAACAAAGACTCTTGGCAGCAAGTTCGCTTCCACCCTCAGACGCGCTGATTTCTCTGGGTAAACCTAAAGTGTTGGTTATTGACGAAGCCCAGCGTTTGCCCGAAGTCGGGCGTATAGTAAAAGGTTGGTATGACGTTGGCGTTAAAACAAAAATTGTACTTTCAGGTTCATCAAGTTTGGATTTACTGGATAGATTTGCGGAAAGTCTGGCCGGAAGAAATGTTAAAGTATTCTTGTCTTCTTTGGTCTTTCAGGAAGTTCTGTCCGCACAAACCTGGTATTCCGTTGAGTTTGGACAAAAGCAATTGGAAAATTTTTCGGATCAAATCAACTCTTTAATTTTACTCAACTTGGTATTTGGAAGTTACCCCGAGGTTATTACTTCGGCAGATAAAATTCAGTATTTAACAAACCTTACTTCGGATTATTTGCTAAAGGATGTTTTGCAGTTAGGGCTGGTAAAAAATCCGACTCTCATTCATAAACTGCTCTCATTATTAGCTTATCAGTCAGGTTCCGTTGTGTCGGTTAACGAATTGTCAAACAGTTTAAATGTTTCCCGCCAAACGATTGAGAGGTATTTGGATCTTTTAGAGCGCACTTATGTTATTTTTCGTTTATCTTCGTATAGCACAAACCCTAGAAAGGAAATAGCCAAACGTCAAAAAGTGTATTTTTGGGATACGGGAGTTAGAAATGCTCTCATCGGAGAATTTAATTTGAATTTATTGCGTTCTGATATAGGGCAGTTATGGGAAAACTGGGTGGTAGCAGAATTTGCTAAAAAGAACACGCTCGCCGGTAGTACTGATAAGCTTTATTTTTGGCGATCGAGGAGCGGGAGTGAAGTCGACTTGGTAGTAAAAAAATATGACGGTACACTTTTGGCTTATGAAATAAAATGGACTTCGAGTAAGGCTCTTACTAAAGCATTCACTGGCCAATATCATGTTCCCGTTACTCTTATTAACAAGAACAACTTTGTTCGTATTTTGATTTAGACAAGGGATTAAAGGCATTATTAATATGAAACTTAAAACCTGCCCAAAGATAGTTGTTAGTTGTTGGATTATTTGTTTTGTTTTTACTTCTGAAGCTAAAGCCGCTGAAAAGCTCAACTTCATACACCATGACCATTTGGGAAGTACAGTATTAATGACAAGCGATAAGGGAGAAGTGATAAGTAAGCAAAGTTATTATCCGTACGGAGCAACAAGGAGTCAGTCGTTAGTAGTCGGTAGTAAGCAAATAGAAAGACAATATACAGGTCAGGTATCTGATCAAGATCAAACCGGACTTTATTATTACAACGCCCGTTACTACAACCCAACTATTGCCAAATTCACCCAAGCTGATTCTTTATTTGAGGGCTTAAATAAGTATTCATATGTTCGAAATAATCCCATAGTTAACACTGATCCTTCAGGCAGGCAAACAACACAATTAACCGATGGTAGTGAAGGTTGCGATAACGTAAATATGATAGATTGCCTACTCATTTTATACACGCAAGCTTTAAAGGAATCGGGCAGCTTATATCAGGGTAAAGCAGAAATAATGACACAGTTGCCTTTACTATCAGAATCGTTTGGAGAATTAAACGATACGGTTACTGAAAACCTATCATTAGGTTTGTTAAGTCTCTCCGAAATGGGCGGTTTCGATATAGGTTTTTTGGGTTATGCCTGCCAGTTCTGCTACTCGGCCAAAAGCGACACAATATTCGCATTCGATCCCCCTATTGGTATACTGATGGCAAATATTTTGGATTTATCGAATAAATTGTATGCTCCGTCTTCTGATATTGATTATTCTTTAGCAATTTCGCACGAAGTAAGGCATTATTGGCAGGATTATTATGATCCTCAGCATATATTTACAAATATGATTACTAAACAAGCTATCGCAGAGGGTTTGACAGGAGGTGCGGATAATTTCCGATATATTCTACCTATTTGGAAAAAATTTCATAATTTGGATATAAGGCCACACGGAGCCTTCGGATTATTTCTTACTTGGGATAACGACTTGGAAATTGATGCGATTATCGCAGAAACAATGTTAAGTGAATCTTCAAGCGCATCATTTAGGGAAGAGCATCCGCAAATCTGGAATTCGATGGTGAGTCAATGGGGTTTTTTCAATCCAGATAAATATAAATGGAATTTGGATAACTTTCTGGGGAAAATTCAAAGAGGTAAGGTCCTGTGATTGGAGTTTTTTATATTTTTTATTAATTGAAACCCATATTGAAAAACTTATAAATAATCGCAATGAATACCGTTACAAATAATAGTGAAATGGCACCAAGAAAAGTAAATATTGTGTAATGGGCAAACACCTCAAATATAGTTATTAGCCCCTTTTCTTTATTTGTTAGTTCCTGACTTTGCCACTTGTGTTTTGCGAGAAAATATCCAGCATAAAAACCTCCTGTAGTGATCCCATAAGCAGTGTATGGCGGCATATAATTTTGAAGAGCATTATAAGTAAAATCAAATCCATCATAAGCGTATCCCAAAATAAACAAAAAAAATAATCCCCCCATGATGAGAAATGCGTAGAAATCCGCATTTATTTTCCCATATACTTTTTTTAGTTCTTTACCAACCTTCACCATATCAACAATCAACCCGATTAATATGCTGAAGAAAGCTAGAAACGAAAATGAGAAGGGACCTATCATTAAAATCATTATATAAGATGTATTTATCAATTGCTTGCTTTAGTTCAATTTCCTTCTTTATCATAGAGCACAATGTATTTATTTCACACCCGATTGGTGATATACCTGCCTGCCAGCAGGCAGGGATTCACACCGTTTGGATATTTGAACTTAATCTCATTTAAATATTACTGGTTATAGTTGGTATTGAATGCTAAAATAACAGTGTGCAGTCAAGAATAAAGAAATTACCCAAATCTTTTAAGAAATACTTTTGGGATGTGGATTTTGAGGAAGTTGATGCTGAAAAAAATGCATTTTTAGTTATTAAGCGTGTACTTGATAGGGGAAATACCCCTGATATCAAGTGGCTTCTTGAAAGATACGGAAGCCAGGAAATTAAAAAAGTTGTGATGACCACTCGCGACTTATCCAGACCCACAGGAAACTTTTGGAGTATCGTTTTAGGATTACCACCTGATAAAGTTCTATGTTTACAAAAGCCTTACTCCCCGATACACTTCGGGCTATCAAGTTAGTTTCAAAAATACCGACAGTAGCGATTGCTTACTTGGCTGGCGGTACAGCTTCGGCACTTCATTTTGGTCACAGAATTTCAGTCGATCTTGATTTTTTTACGCGGACAAAATTTAATGAAAAAGCGCTTTCTCTTGAGTTATCGAAACTGCCCAGGTATAAAGAGGAGGGAAAATCCTGGCAGACTGTTTGGGGGTTGCTTGGTGAAACAAAATTCAGTCTATTTTATTATAAATATCCGCTGGTAGAAAAAACCACCGACTTCGAAGGTATTCAGATTGCCAGTAAAAAAGATATTGCCGCAATGAAAATTAACGCAATTGAGGAAAGGGGGACAACAAGAGATTTTATTGATCTTTATTTTTTAGCACAAGAGTATTCACTCGAAGCAATGCTCTCATTCTATGATAAGAAGTATGGTGTTTCGAATGAGCACTCATACTCGATTGTCAGAGCCTTGAGTTACTTCGAAGATGCCGAACAAGAGAAATATACTCCAAAAATGTTAAAGCCCTACAATTGGGAAGAGATAAAAAAATTCTTTATCGCTGAAAGTCAAAGATTATGGAAAATGAAGTAGCCTACCTAATTTAACCATGAGAATGCCCTTCCAAATAAATTGAAATGAAATTAAAAATCTATCCAAAGATAGTTCTTATTTTAATATTCTTTGTACTATATATCCTGCCTGCCAGCAGGCAGGGATTCACACCGTTTGGATATTTAAACAATTTAAAAAACCCAGTATGGTCCATGACTTATTTTATATTCAGTGAATAAAGATTTGTTTCGAGGGAATTAGCTCCGAGGCTGGTAAAGTATTAATAATCTATCCGCTGAGAAAATATTAACTAATCCCGGAATTATGTAATATTTAAGTTGCGATCGCAACTCATATTTTGCTAATATTATTGTATTATTAGAAAAATATGAAACAAACTGACACCGAGATACAAAATAATACAGTAGGAATACAGAATAAATACTCTTATTCCGAACCTGAAAAAGCACTATTTGCGGTTTCTGATTGGAAAATCGACACAATAAATAACTTTACAAAATATCTGAGCGAGTACTCGAACCTTATAGATTATAAAAAGGTTATGCGTTCAATGCTAATGGCCGATGAAATGTACCGTCCTTTAAGAAATGACAGCCTTCATCCTGATATTTTAGGAGAACTCAAACATTTAAATCAGTACCGCAACTTTAAAAAGGCTCAAGTTTACTTACATAGAAAAGATATTATTGAAACAGTAGACTCACGTTCGGGGAAAAGACTTGTTCTAACCACGCGCGGCCATAATATCTATTACAAAGACTATCCCTTAGCTAGACTTCAAAAAAGAAAATGGAATGGTATTTGGACTATTGTAATGTACGATTTTCCGGAGAAGTTGAAAGTCAGAAGGGAGGTTTTCAGAAGGAGAATTGTCAAACTGGGTTTTGGGAGCCCACAATTATCTGTTTTTGTTTCACCGTTATCTTTAGAAGAACCGATTGCTAAACTTGTGAGTGGGGAAGGATTGGAAAAATTTGTATGGGTATTAAGGGCAGACGGAATACTTGGCATGAGCGATGTCGATGTTGCTCGGGCTTCGTGGCCGCTTAAAGAACTTAATAATTTGTACCGAAGGCTATTCGAAATTTACCCAAAAATTAATATTTCAAAAAATAAGAAACTAACACGTCAGGGATGGATAAGATTTTTTCTTGCCGTCAACTCTTCTGACCCGTATTTGCCGAAGGAATTGCTACCGGATAAATGGGCAGGGGTATTATGCAAAAAAATATTCCGAGAATTTTCCTTAATTAATCTTGTTTCTTCTCTTTTTTAGTAAAAAATAGTTGCGATCGCAACTCAAATATACAACATTTTTAACAATAATTAATAATGATAACTATTGTTTTTTTCGATTAAAACAGACTTCTGATACTCGGGAGTAAATATAATCGGGAGTAAATAAACTATTTAATATTTAAAGAGTAAAGATTTGTTTCGAGGGAATTAGCTCCGAGGCTGGTAAGTATCAATAACCTATCCAATGACGATGTGGGGAAGGCATAGGGTGCCACATAAACACCCGAATAAATAACTTGACTATTTGTACCGTCATAGTCCATTATCGTAATTTTTCCTTCCTCAGCCAGTATTACGTGTCGTGTTGAAAAATACCAGGATAAAGCGCTTTTTGCTACAGCTTTAGGATTCAAAGAATAATCGCTCCAGCTATGGAGATGTACCGGTGATTCGCTAATCAGGAAATTACGGTCTTCAATAATGTCGTACACATATGTATTACCGTTTTTGACTTCTCTGTCCTCTTTTTGCGAGGAGGAGCCAGGAAGTTGGGGAATCAGATTGTTGGCAATTGACGCAGAAGCCGAGGCGGAATAAAGGACCATATCTTCATCAGGCGAAAATACCACCTGCGAAGCCTTGCGTTTTAAAATATCCTGTACTTCACTCGGGATCTTTTTCATCTGGGCATTCAGGCGCTTTTCTTTTTCTTCCTGCCACCGGGCAAGTATTTGTATTTTTCTGGTTGTTACATTAACCAATTTTGATTGCGGAGTGAATGCCCCTGTGTCCAAAAGAAAGACACCTTTGGGTGTTGTCAGCATGATTTCCCTGCTATCCGGAGACCAAAGCCATTGAGCATTTAGCGTGTCTGCGTCAGTTATTCTTTTGGGATCGCGTGAGAATCCCAATGGCAGATTGACCGATTCCAAGATCCACAAACCCGAATTGTTATTATTAGTAGTTGTAGTTGGTACTGCGTATACCAGTTTTGAATTGTCGATTGAAGGCAAAGGGCCTGCAACACCGGAAAAAGTTATGGCTGATAAAGACGGAGCGATCTTGAAAAGGTGAGCCGTTGACTCGGTAACAACTTCCTTTTCTATGGTTAATCTTTTTGACCACGAATGATAACCTTCTTTTTGCACGCTTACGTCGTATGTTCCGGAAGGCAAGGGAATAGTTGCATTTGTGGCTGTTTTGAGCTCGCCGTTAATATAGACTTGGGATGAGTCGGGATAACTTTTGATTACAAGAAGGCCGTTCGGAGAAACTTCCAAAGTTTCGGGATTGACGCGGTATCCTTGGGCATACATAAATATTGCCGTCGTTAGTCCAAGGACGGTAGCCACGCTTGAAATGAATATCAACAAACGCAATTTAAGCATAAGTTTGGGAATTGATATATTATACCTTAATATAATGTAGTTTTCCTTCCGATCCCGTAGATGTTTTGAAAGAACTATCTAATGGGACTTGTTAGTAGTGGATGCTAACAATATAATGGCGCAAGACTTATGCTTCGAAAAAGAATCGCTATAGATCTTGGAACAGCAAACACGCTTGTTTGGTTGGCAGGCGAGGGAATTGTTGCAAATGAACCTACGGTTGTTGCAATCTCCGCTGAAGACAGCAAAGTGGTTGCGATAGGCAACGAAGCCAAGCAGATGCTGGGACGAACGCCTGAGTCGCTTATTGCATCGCGTCCCATGCGCGAGGGAGTGATAGCGGATTATCATGTTACCGAGGCAATGCTTCGCTACTTTCTCGGCAGGGTAGTCGGAAGACTTCAGATTCTAAGACCGGATGTCATGCTCTGTGTACCGGCAGGTTGTACTCAGGTTGAAAGAAGGGCTGCGCTCGATGCTACATTGGCTGCCGGCGCGGCACATGCATATTTGATTGATGAACCTTTGGCCGCGGCGATAGGGGCAGGGATACCTGTTTCCGCCCCATCGGGACACATGATTGTTGACATTGGTGGCGGGAGTTCAGAAGCAGCTGTTATTTCCTTGGGCGGAGTAGTGGTACATAAATCTGTCAGGGTGGCCGGTAATAAGATAGATGAAGCTATTCAGGATTATATGAAGAAAAAGCATAATTTGATAATCGGTGATCAAACATCCGAGGAAATTAAAATTAACATCGGTAGTGCGATGAAACTCGAGAAGGAAGAAAAAATGGATATATCCGGTCGGGATTTGGTTTTCGGTCTTCCAAGAAGCATAACTATCAGCTCATCTGACGTGACAGAAGCGATGAGACCAACGCTGATGCAGATAATAAGCTCCGTTAAAGGCGTTCTCGAAGACACTCCGCCGGAACTGGCAGCAGATATAATCGATAAAGGTATAGTTATGGGAGGCGGGACGAGTCTTTTGCGGAATTTAGATAAGCTTTTAACTGAAGAAACGGGAGTCCCGGCTCACGTTGCTGAAGATGCATTATTATGTGTTGTAAGGGGAACGGGAGTAGTAATGGAAAATATCGATCTTTGGAAGCGAAGCGTTATGACTAGAAGATAGTAAAAATATAATATTTATAAAACTTATAATAATTATAAAAATTATAAATATTATTGGGGATAGTTTGAGGACAAATACCTATAATACAATATTGTAAATTGCTCATAAAATTTGAACATAATGTGTAAAAAGCAATATTATATTAATATTAATGAAAACCTATAATATAGTCTTTAAATAGACCAATAAGTAAACAATATTAGTTATGTTATAAACACCGCTAATAATAATATAGGGTATGTAGTTAAGGTTTTTCTGCAGAGTAATTACCAACATTTTTCGTGCTTACCTTGCTTGAAAATAGAGAGTAATATAAATAAATACCTTTATTTTGATTGACTTTGTAAATATTACCCGAAAATTTATAGACAGCTATGCAAGATTTAAAGCCTAGAACAGTTAAGATCTTAAGTGTTCGTATTGATAGCACTTCAACCGAACGAGTGCTAAGGTTTATAAGAGTTAGCCTTGAAAATAGTAAAAAGTTTTTCATTTTTACTCCCAACCCTGAACAGATTCTCAGAGCCCAAACTGATGAAGTCTATGCTAAGATTTTGAATTCTGCCGATATATCCTTGCCTGATGGTATAGGTCTGATCGCTGCATATAAATTTCTGCACTTACCCACAACTCACAACTTACTACTTAAACCCATACTGTATTTTGCCCAAGGGTTAGGAGTGGGCTTCAGCATTCTTTTTGACAGGAAATGGTTGACCAAGGAATTAAAAGTAATCAGGGGCAGGGATTTTTTTATAAAATTGGTTGAGTTGGCAAATAAAGAGAAGTGGGGGGTGTTTTTACTAGGGGATTCTTTAGATAGCGCGAAAAAAGCTAAAATCGCTCTGGAAAAAAATTATCTTAACATTAAGTTATATGAAGCTCGGGGGCCGGATTTGGATGATGATGCGAACCTCAGAACAATAAAAGACGAATCGGTACATATAGATGCAATGAAGAGGATAAATAAAGCAGCACCTCAATTGTTGATAATAGGTTTTCGGGCTCCAGTCCAGGAAAAGTGGTTGTACCGTTATCTGCCTCAATTAAATATCGGTGGAGCTATGGTTGTTGGCGGTACATTTGATTATATCTCGGGCAGGAAACCATTACCTCCCGCTTGGATAGCCGACACAGGACTGGAATGGTTATGGCGACTATTAAAAGGCGACCAGAAAGCCAAAAGAATAATTAATGCTTTTCCAAAATTCGCTCTCAAAATTTATCTTACGAAACTTCTGCAAAAATAATATTCACTAGTCGATATTATATTGACATTTCGATTTATTTTAGTGCTAAAATGAATGTGAGTACAAAAGTACTACTGCCTGTCGCAAGGCAGGCGCCTGCCTAAATGTCAAAAAAAGTTGATACTAACTCGAACTTTCGATTTATTGCTTCATTGGCAGCAACCTTTTTCCTTTCTTTGACTCTGATTAATTCTGTCTACTTGGTCAGGTGGGCAAAAAATATAAGACGCGGACGAGCGCAGGTAATAAACGGGTTATGGTTGGGTATCAGTAAAGGAAGGTTGAGCTCGCCGGATTCGTACATAATCTATGTTTTAGACGCAAAGTGGCCTTATCAGCAGTATACCGGCAATTTGGATCTTCGGAAAAAGATTTGTGATGCAAATGGAGCAAACTGCACAACAACGGAAGGATTGTGGTTAGACTCTCAAGGCAACCCTGTCTTTATATCTAACGGTTTAGCAACTATAAATATTCCCTCGGGTATTCCGAATACGATTAATGAATATTGGGTAAAACCAAACCCCAATCCTAGGAGCCTTGATTGGAGTACAGAAGCGTTATTTTCAATAGGTACTACTAACGGTCTTTATGATGTCAGCCAGTATTTTATTAAGCCAAGCGAGGAAACTACTTATTCGGGGGAAAATAATACGTCAGGGCAAAATGTTTCATTTCAAACAAAAATCGGATATGAAGCGACAGCTGCCGACTGTGACGGATCATTGGGGCAAATAATGTATTTAATGAAAAGCCGGCCTGAAGGATATCCGAATCCAAAAACGCCATGGAAAGATATCATGATGCCTTCCGGATATGATCGGCTTGTTCCGAAATACCACATTTTAAATTGGCAGAAAAAAACCGGTTGGCACGATGAGTACGCTACTATTTACGGAGTTGAAAATTATCAGATGAATTTAAATTCGCCTTTAAATAAAAACGATAACTTTAATACCAAAATTTCTCAGACCCGTTACGGGTCCCGGGATAGCATGTTCCCGCCTCATTACCTTGCGCCCAAATGGATAGGCTGGTCTTGGGATGTGCAAAATTCAAGGGCATCGGAAGCATCGAGAAGTGCACAACTAGCATTTTGTAATATTCCGGCTAATGAGAACCCGGATTATTACTGGGAAGCCGATTCGGATTTGATATATCTTGGGGATTATGGCGAAGTGATACGGCTTAAGTATTATGAAGGTGAAAATAACTTCTTGTCGGATGATTCAAAAGCCGGAAAAAGGGAAGATTGGTATTTTGCCAAGGACGTTGGGCTTGTTAAGCTGGAAGTAGTCTACTTTTGTCCGCTAAGTTGGGGAAATTTTCCGAATTGTCTGCCATGTAACCAGAACTCGGACTGTGCCATAAATGAGTTTATGAAAGCTCCGCACATTACGCTTAACAGAGTCCAGGGGCCACCTTTGCCTACTCCGACGCCCGGTTGGATTCAGCTTGACCTGACCGCTCGTCCTTCCACAGGTACAGCACCTTTGAAAATAGATTTGACAGCAAATGTTAGCGGTACGATAGGGCCACCATATGTTTACAGATTTGATTGTACCAACGACGGTACATGGGAATACCAGGAATTCAAGACGACTAATTCGTTGACAGTTTTTCAGTTGTGTACTTATACAACTCCCGATAAATATACCTTGCATGGAAGGGTCGAAGCAGGAGGTACTGAAGCGAATGATGCGATTTCGATTGATGTTCTGGCGGTGCCAACAGCTACGCCCACTCCGAGTTTTACACCAACGCCAACCGGTCCCTGTGCGAAACCTGGTGACGCCAACGCCGATTGCAAGGTTGATTTCATTGATTATGCCATCTGGAGGTTGCACTTTGGCCAAACAACGACCAATGGCATAAGGGACGGAGATTTCAATAATTCGAACTTTGTGGACTTTGTAGATTATGCAATATGGAGATTAAATTTCGGAACCTGAAAGCTAAAAAGTATAAAAGTATAAAAGATGCTATTATGAATAAATGGTGAAAAATAAAAAACATTCAGATTACAGATTTTTTGTTTTGCTTATAATAGCATTGGGAGTATTTGTCGGAGTTGTTCTCACCAGTAGGGTTCAGGAAATCAGAAGAAGGGCCGTAACGAGCGGACCGGTTTTATATTTTCTTCCTTCTGAGATCAATGTTCCCACCCAAAGCGTCAATCAGCTTTATGATATTTATTTGGACACAAATGGTTATGAGGTCAATGGAGCGGTGTTTGAGATTAAGTTTGATCCGGGTGTAATCGTCATAAAAGATATTATTGAAGGGGATATTTTACGTCTTGTTATTGATAAATCTGTCGAGGGAGGAACTGCATACTTGTCGGTTGTAATAGCTGATGAAACAAAGCCATTTGTCGGAGTAGGAAAGGCCGTGATGGTACTTTTTGATACTTATGCGGTTCCGACAACGACTTATTTTACCTTTGAACCTAATACACAGGTTCATACCAAAGGTTTAACCAGTAATATTTTGGATAAGGCAATAATGGGAACGGTTCATATCGGATTGGTGCCAAGTCCGCTTCCCACGCAGATTATATCCCCCGAACCTACACCATGCGTACGGTACGGTGATGCGGACGGGAACTGTAAGGTTGATTTCATCGACTTTGCCATATGGATGCTGCACTTTGGCCAAGCAACGACGAATGGCATAAGGGACGGAGATTTCAACAATTCGAACTTTGTGGACTTTGTGGATTATGCTATATGGAGATTAAACTTCGGAACTTAATATATTAGACCGACTATAAATTATGCATGTCTGGAATAAAACAACACAATTTTACTAAAATTCGGATAACTTTCTTTTTATTAATACTGTATTTATTCTCACCGTTTTATTACAATAATATTATTCATGCCTCAGAAATATTTATAGATTCCTCCGGAACGCAGATCGATCTTGCTAATGTAAACCTTTCGGTAATTCTGATAAAATTCAGCGATACTGGTTCCACAGGTTTTAGTGAACAAGACGTTGAACGGTTAATGTTTACCGATGAAGGATCTACTAAATATTATTATGAAGAAGTGTCATTTAACAAAATGTCATTTACAGGTCATGTATACGATTGGGTAACCATTCCCTATACTAAACCTGTAACTGATGATTATAGGGATTGTAGACTATTTGAGTGGATAGACTCAGCCAGAGCAATACTTGAACAAAATGGAAATTCATTAAGTGATTACAATTACTCGTATTATGTATTTGATGATCGAATTCCAGCCTGTGTATATGCCGGATTAGCAATACACAAGGCCGGAATAATTTACGGCGGTATAATTTATGGAACCAATAATGATTTTAGTATATATGTATTTACACACGAGCTGGGTCACGCTTTTGGGTTAGGTCATGCTAACTTTCTCGATTGCGGAAGTATATCCATTGACAGTTATGAAAACTGTGAAGAATTTGAATATGGCGATCCTTATGATGTGATGGGAAGAACAATGACTCATCTTAATGCACCTCATAAGATGAGTCTTGGTTGGATACCTTATTCAAATGCTCTACCAATATCAGAAAGTGGAGTTTATCAGATTTCAACGGTTACGCAGCCCTCCACTTCTACACAGGTTCTTAAAATTCCGAAACCGGATACTCGGGAATATTATCTTGTCGAGTATCATAATTCAGTAGGTTTTGATGCCAATTTAGAACCACGCTTGTTAAACGGTGTAAGTATCAGAATTTGGAATAATAATCCATATAGGGCAACTAGGCTTATAGACCCTTATCCAATCAATGGATCGACTTCCAATTACAGACCCCTACTTTATAATAATGAGCAATTTGAAGATAATTTGAATCAGATAACAATCAAACAAATCAGTCATGATGAGATCAGTGCAACAGTCGAGGTTAATGTATCACAGCAGCAGATGCAACCATATACTATAGAGGGTGTCCTTATTGATGAATTTGGTAATCCATTAAGTATACCCGGAATGGGAGTTATCGTTGAAAGACTTATGGGAGTGGAGTAAATTATTCTGCTTTAGATATGCCCCAATGGAAGTTTGAAAATTTGGAAACAGGTTATTATTCAATTATGGCACATCCAATTCAGGGATATAGGATCGTTAGTGCTTCTTGCGGAGGGTGTCGTTGGATACCGGATGAATTTTTAGGTGGCAATAGAACGACAGTTACTTTTAGCCCTACAAGTAGTTTTGAATATATTACTTTTAAGTATATTCCAATAAGAGGTGATGCCAACAACGATTATAAAATTGATTTTATCGATTACGCTATTTGGAGAATTCACTTTGGCCAAGCAACGACCAATGGCATAACAGACGGAGATTTCAATAATTCGAACTTTGTGGACTTTGTGGATTATGCCGTTTGGAGATTAAACTTCGGAACTTAGTCAATAATACTTCTTGACTTGACTGTTCTTCTTTGATACCTTGTGATTATAGTTAGATATAGATTAGCCTCAAAAGTGTATCGTAGTAGATATAAGTAGTTGAAGTTCGAAGCCGAGGACTAATTTCTAATGACTGATGACTTACGACTCTACTTATGGCCGATTTTAAAAAATTAAAAAAAGCTGTCAAACTTGATGAACTACCCGATCTTCTGACAGTGCGCGAGGTGGCGGAACTTCTCAGAGTTTCTCCCTTGACAATAAAGCGTTGGGGAAAACGCGGTAAACTTCCGGCAATCCGTATCAATTCACGCGGTGACAGGCGCTACAAAAAAGAAGCAGTGTTGTGGTTGTTAGGTATACAAGGTAAGGAAGATTAGTAGCTTGTCTCGAAACTTCGCTCACTCTCTTTGGTAATTAAAACCACCCCCAGTGTGTACTCTTCATCTTTTTCTGATAATATTACTTAAGAATATTTTTCTAATATTTTATCGAGGTGTTTGGGAACTTGAGTGTCATCTATTTCATCGTATTCATGGGCAAGAGCATTTCTTAAGCCCGTTGATTGGGCAATTTCTTCAGAAAGTTTTTAATCTTTTCGATTACATATTTTTTTTCTTTTTCCAAAAAGGGAAGATAATCGTTGTATTTATGAAAAGCAAGTCTTAAAAGTTCTTGATAATCCGATCTTTTTCCTGCTAGTAGTATAGATTTTTGGGTAACAGAGTAAAGAAAAAGTGGGTCAGCATGAGTTAAGTCGCTAACATCTACTCTATCAGTTTGTAAAATATCGGATAAACCCTTAATCAGTTCCAGCAATTTTAGACGCTTTTTGCTGTTCTATTTTAGTACGGCGATATCAACATCACTTTTTCCATGAATTTTCTTGTCTACTTGCGATCCATGCAAAAGGATAAGCGACAAGTTGTGCCTTTTTCTTAATTTTTCAAGTTTAATGGAATTTATTTTCATATTTTGATTATAACAGGTTTCAAGAAAACTACCTTCGAAATTAAGTTACCACCTAACTTTAAAGAATTACTGAACCTTGAGGAGTATTAATTCTTCCGGAGTTTCAATTCCTGCCTTTTCTTCCAAAGTTTCTGTTCTTTTCTCAACTTTTCTGATGTTATCATCATTAATTTTGTACATATCTCCATAAGCTTTGATTGTAGTTTCAATCGTCAAAAGAGAAGAAGTGTGTGTCTCTTGAGTTTCTTTTATAGTATTTATATCATTTCTAATTTTTGCTAGGTCTGTATCGTGCCGATTTAAAGTTTGTTTAACCGATACTAAGTCTTTGCCGAATTGACTTTGTGCGGATTTTACAGATGTTAAATTCTTGCTAAGGTTGCCTAAGTCTGTATCATGTCGATTTAGGCTTTGTTTAACCGATACTAAGTCTTTACCAAACTGATTTTGTGCAGATTTAACCGATACTAAGTCTTTACCAAACTGATTTTGTATTTTTTTAACTGATTTTAAATCTTTCCGGACAGGACTTAAAAGCCTTTGAATATTTTTAAGTAGATAATCTTGATTCATCGTAAATTATGATATCGTTTTGAACAAAAGAAAACAATATGACAATATATATCAACCACACCCCTTGCTTTTCGGGACTCATAGTAATATAATACAGTTCCAGAGGTCATTTAAATGGCACTGTTAGAATTATTAGAATTATTCTTTAGAAAATTTAGAAAATTAGGTTTTTTCAAAAACCTAAAGTCATAACCCTCCAATATCGGAGGGTTTTTTCTGTTTATAGGGAATTAATATGCCAATACCAATTGAAGCACTGCTAATGATGAGTCCTATACAGGCAGATGTGCAAAAAGCACTTTCCCGGCCTTCGGATATACCAGGAGATATTGCCCCCAGACGAGATTCACAAAGACCGTTTTCCGGCCATAATGGGATCTCTTCCTCGATTAGCCCTCAAGGGTTTGGAAATCTAAGGTTTGTTTCCCCAGATAATTTGCGCGAACGAGGTGCAAGATTACCAAGAAATAATAGAGTTGTGAAAAGTGGAATCGGAACTTTTGTTGACCGAGGTGATTCGGGCTTAGATTTTGATGTACAGGTAGATGCTTTTACGGGATTTCTCGACAGATTGGGTATTAATTCGGATGAGTTGCAAACTAACTTAGACAGCATACATTCATATGAAGAAAAACAAACCGCGCTATTAAATCATACTTATTTGGTATTGGGAACTGAAGTAGGGAGAAATTCTTTTATTGATGGTTTGCAGAAATTAAACAGGCCTACTCTTGAGCGAGTTTCAGACCTCAAAGCTAATGCTTTTGACGAATTGGGAATGGGTTTGGCTAGAAATGTAATTGCCGAAAGGCAACTCGGTAAAGTTACAAGGTCGCTGGTTAAAGATATAAACCAAGTTGCAAACAGTAGACTTTTCGACGGGGCATCAGTACAACAACAAATCAACGAAATTATTGCTTCCTATCAGGAAAAACATGATATTGATCCAAAAACTCTAGTTAATTTGGGTTTGGTAGTTGCTACAGCGGTAGGCGCAGCAGCTGCTTACAAAGGTAGAAAATATCTACCCGCAGCATTGATAGTTTTAGGATCTGTATTAAGTGCCTGTCAACCACCTGGTCAACAAGCTAACCCAGCACCGGTATTAGCAACAGAAGTATTTAATGGCGGCAGTGAAGAAGATTATTCGAAAGTCCTTACAGTTACAGCCGATATGGCGAATGAGGCAGCAAAGGATTGGCTTGATGTTTATATTGAGACCGAAGATCCGAACGATCCGCAGAAGGTGTATATATTTGATGTTGAAAGTATAGATTGGGTGGAACGGGAAGGGTCGAATGAACTTTCTGTTTTCCATCCTAACGAATCTGAAGGGTGGGTTACAGGAGAAGCAAGGGTTCGGACTTCAGACGGAATAAGTATTCTGCCTATAATCCAAATACACCACAACAGAGAAAACAATGAAATTGAAACACTTGGACTCTCTTTGGATGATGAAAATTCAACACAAGAGCAATCATTGTACAGGGCTATAAAGCTTGAAGGAGAAGTAATAATTCCAACACAAGATAATTTAGTCACACGAAACAAAAAAGTAGTCAACCCGAAGACAGGCAAGGAAGAATGGGTGGTAGCAGGGTTTGCTTTTCGAGATGTCAATGCTGTTATAACTGACGATTCGCAGCCTACACAGTCACCGACTGATGTTCCTCTAGGTTGGGAAGATTTTTTGGTTGGTTTCGATCCCGGTCAAGATCAAAGAATTGTAGGTGATGCACCGCCACCAACCGAAGTTCAATCAACTCAAGCACCAATACCTACCTTGGAACCAAGTCCGACACCAACTTTGGTATCAGGCCCGACTCTAACTGTAGAGTCGACTTTGGAAAATGAGAATTTAGACAGTATCGAAGAAGCAGCACAGAAAATGAACGATTTCCTTGATGGTGGATTAGAACTTTCATTAATGAACGAAGAGGACTGGTTAGTTGATGAAAAGGGTGATAAGGTAGGCTTTGGATGGTCAAGAATAACTGCAATAAACTGGAAGGATTTTGGAGCGGATGAAATAATGTTACATTTTGGACCGCAAGTAATTACGGTTTATAGAAACGAAGGGCGGCAATTTATCGGTGTCGGTTATATTAATACCAACGGCAAACTAAAAGTTGCAGTAATATCTACTGGTTTCCCTAATCTTGAAAAATCTAATGTATTCGATAAGTTAACTACTGCTGTTTTTGAAAAGACAAATGTTATTGATTATCAGAATGGTGGCGTGGGAAGTGGCCGTTTAGTACAGGATGATATAGCTGAAAGGTTTCGCCGGGAATATGGGAAACAAATTATTATTAGAGTGGGGGCATCAGTTATTACCTCTTCAGATTTATGGAATAATAGTGTACTGAATGAAACCGATAGACAGATATATGAGGAGCATTTTATGCCGGAATTGTTAACGCCATTATTTAAGGATTTAAGTTCGGAACTAGCTTATTTTCTATTAAATAATAGCGATAATAATCAAGCCGCTGGAGTTTTGAATACTTTACCAAATGATAGGTTAATTAGTAATTATATTTTTGGTAATAAAGTTACTGCTGAACAATTAAGGGAATTGAAATTAGTTCCTATATCAAGAGGATGGGTGAGATTTGATCCGAAACCTGGTAATTAGCTTCATAAATCTTTTACTGATTAAATTTAGTAAGATTTCCAACAATCAAAATCGTATCTTAAAAAATGAATGTTGTATATAGATACGAAATGTGTATAAAATTATTGTATGGATACTCTACCCGAAGAGACTCCAAATATCGAAAAAAGTAATAAGAAGGCAATAGTGTTTTCATTATTGTTATTAATATTGCTTTTATTTTGCCTTTCGGTATTATTTATTAGGTTGAATTTTGGTAGTTGCTCCGTTTATTCATCATCGGAAAATAAAAATTATCCCTGTGGATTAAAATACACTAGCAGTAACGGTTATACAAAATTGTATTTAGGCAGAATAAATAATTTTTTTATTCGTAATGGTAAATTATATCTGACTGTAGGTATAGGTAATACTAGTGCTGTTTTTTATTTGGGAGATATTGGTTTAGATGAAATACATGTAGGCGATTATAAATTGGGTGATTTTGATAAAAAGGATTTAAGTAGTAAAAGAAATATTATATTAAGAGATGGGTCATTAACTTATTTGAATAATAATTTTAAAAAAAAGATTATTCAGTTATTGATTTACACTCCGGAATCAGCTTCATATTCACTCGAACAAATTAATATAAATTCGGAAATGATCGAGCAAATGAAAAAAGACAGGGCAATAAATTATTTTGAAAACTGCATGAATAATTTGAGTAAGGTTTTGAGTTCGATTGAAAATAAAGATAATAAAAATATATTTAGTCAAGTATTATCTTCAATATTAGGAGTAAATCAAAATATTAATGAATGTACGCCATATGTGAATAGTTTTGATGTTTTTAAATAGAAAATGAAAAAGTTATTACTACTGTTCTTTTTTACTAGTTTTTTTATTTTTTTTATTTTTTCTGAAGTAAAAGCACAGGCCTGCTCCGGCACAGGGAGCAGTAGTTATACTGATTGGGAATGTGAACCTGATTATACAGGCAATCCTGTCTGTACTGATAAAGGTTCGAAAACAGTGACCGGCAGTTGCACTTTATGGAATGGATCCTGTCAATTTAAGGTGACTTGGGAGGAACATTGTGACAGTGGGGGGGGCTCTTGTACGGTAAATAACCAATGCGACGGCGCGGCTAATTGTTATGATCCCTGCGGTGGCGGTGGGGGGCCTACTCCGACGCCGGGGGGAGGAAACAGCTGCGAGGATGTTGACTCCGTTCTTACTGCTGGAGTAATGTATGACATAAACCATAACGGTGCTTTTGATGATTCTGCTTATTATATAAAAAGATCCGGAGGAGATGCTTGTTCCGGACTTGATTTAAGTACCCCAATTTCTATGAGGCTTCAGGGTAGCGGTATTGATTATAGTGCTCAATTACATAATAAGTGTAGTGGCGGAGGTACACACCCTGAAGTTGCATGGCAACCCATAAAAAAAGGTAGTTTCTCCGGAACACTAACTTTAAATAATATGCCTGGCGGATGGAGAATTGTTGCTTTGGGCGGACGGGACGGTTCTGTCTGTTCGATATCTTCTGCAAATACCCTAACTTGTAATGATCTGTGTTTTGATAATTATATTGATATATTAGTAGATTGGCCTTGTAACAGTTGGGTTGATACTTATATAAGAGGAGATAATGGTAATTGTAGTCCCTATACAAGTTATCAAAACAACCTTTTGCAATGCCAAACTTCTGGAAGTGACGTAGTTCTTCATAATAATATTTCTACTGCGAATGCAATGCGTTGGACAAACATTAACCCCCCCTTTGCGGGAACCGACTGCAATAATTTTAATTTTAGTTCTCTTGCGTGGGAAACCCGAGCGGCTGATAAAAATTGGAGCTTACTAAGCGGTGAGGGTGAGAGAAAGGTTTGTGTGCAATACAGACACAACAATCCAACTTGGGCTACCAGTAAATGCGGGGCAATGATAAGGACGATTGCATCCTCACCTTGCCCTGCGCCGGGTTCGATAAGCGGGGTTCGTCAATGTTTAGGCACTAGCTCTCAAATTAACTGGAGCTGGGGAGCAGTTACCGGAGCCACGCAATATGAGCTTCAGACCGATAGGGATAATACTTTTTCCAATGCGGGCGGATACAAACGCACTTATACCGGAATTACTACTAATAGCTATACAACCATAAACCATGCTTATAATGTCGGCATATGGGCCAGAGTCAGGGCTACTGCAGGTACCTGCAGTTCGCTACCTGGTCCTTGGAGAACAATCGGTTCGCCGGTGACTACATTAGATTGTGATCTCGATCCGACGGGAGTTACAGATTGTGCGGTGCCGTCAAATTTTCGCTTAACGTCTCAAACATGCAATGCCAACGGAAATATTGACGCGACATGGGCGTGGAATACGGTATCGGATACTAACCAATATAAATTTGCCTTGTGGCGAAATGACGGAGCCGTCTTTAATTCCAATTATTTCACATCAGGACTTAACATGACCATTAATAATATGGGTATTGCAAATATCGATTGGTGCGGCAGGATTAGAGTTGAAACCAATAGTAGTTGTTTAGCTCCAAGCCTCTTTAGTCCATTTGCATGTACTTCAATTGCTTGTCCAACTCCTCTCCCGGGACAAATTTCATGTTCGTTGACTGCTAACCCATCTTCGGGGAATGCTCCTTTGAATGTTGACCTGACAGCAAACGTATTGGGTGGCAGTGGCAATACCGATTACCGCTTTGATGCTTATAGTGACGGGACGTATGAAGCCCAGTATCTTGGCCGCAGCGCAACCACTTTAACTCATAATACTAACTACACTACGGCAGGTAATAGGACTGCCAAGGCTCAGGTAACAAGAAGTGGGTTAACGGCAAATATAAATGTGGGATCCGGACCGACCAATACGCCTACTACGAATCCGACTAATACCCCGACGCCGACTAACATTCCAACTTCACCATCATGTAGTTGTACTGCAAATATGACGCCGGATCCACCTACAGCTGTAAATGTGGGAGGAACACGGTCATTTACAACAGCAGTTAACAATATAACTGCAGGTTGCTCGGTGCAAAAAGTCAACTTTGTTTCATCAAAAACTTCTGTTGCAACGGTTTCACCGGCCTCGGATACCAATGGCGCGCCATATATTACAACTGCTACCGGCGTGTCTTCGGCGGGAAGCCCGACAGTCATATCATCGCAGGTAATAATGAATGACGGGGGGGTCGGATGTTCGGATTCGCTGAGCTTGTCGGTTCTCGGGCCAACGTCGGTACCGGCAACCCCCGAACCAACAGATCCCATAGGTTGTAGTTGCGGTGATTGGATAGCTGGAGCTTGCGGTGCGGGTGCCTGTGATACTGACCAAAGACAAGAAACAAGGACTTGTGCGCCAGCTGGCTGTAATCCATATGTAACAAGATGCTTTGATGATTCGAGTTGTGTTCCGAATACTCCCGTTCCAACGCAAGGACCGAACTGTAGCGTGAATGTGAATTTTAGTCCGGGATCGGTGGGCGTGGGACAGAACTCTGTCGCAACCGCCCAAGTAACCGCATCCGGAGGCAGTGTTGATCGGGTGAATTTCTCGATAACAGGGGATGCAACATTATTATCAACCTTCGACACCTCAAGTCCGTATCAGGCAAGCGCACAAGCGGATGCACCCGGCTCGGCAATAGTAACAGCGGATGTCATAATGAACGGAGTTGAGAGATGTTTTGATTCGGCAACCCTGGATATCTCCCAGCCGTCTTGTACGGTAAATTTGCTACCGGATACGCCCGGCCCTTATAAGATAAGCCAGAGTGTGGGATATACCGCGTTTGTCAATAATATTATCCCGGCTGGTCAGCTTGTCAGCGTAAATTTTTCCTCATCTAATACTCTTGTCGCAACCGTAATTCCGACTACAGATATAGCAGTGCCATATCGGACCATAGCAACCGGAAAAGGCCCTGGCGATACAAACATTATTGCCCGCGCATTAGTTAACGGATTTGAATGCGATGATGATACAGTAGTTTTGAGTATTATAGAACCATCCTGCAATATGAGTTTGTCGCCGGATCCTGTTGAAGTAGAACTTGGAGCTCCAAGAACAATCTATGCAGCTTTAAATATAGATGCGCCGTATACTTTGGCCGATGCGTCTTCGGTTAATTTCAGCACAAACCCCGGAGGTATCGTGTCTCTTAATCCGGCTTCTGATACTAATCCGGGTACTCCGGCAGGAGGTTTCCAGACTCAAGCGATGGGCTTGGCATTGGGTACGACTACCTTGCAAGCCAATGCGATATTTTATGGAATTGATACCTGCGAGGACACGGCAACGGTTAATGTTATCAACGCAACACCTTGGTGGCAGGTTAAGGAGGGGGACGCAATAGCGGCAACGGGGGACATTAAAAGTGACATTCCTTATGCTTGTGTTGTTTCGCCCACTTGCACGGAGTCGTTTATCCTGAATGACGCGGGGGATCAGCCCGGAATAGCATCCTTCGGAAATAGCGGTAGCATATACTTGGGAAGCGACGGAGGAGTTATATCCTCGAAACTCTGGAGTGCGAGCAGTGATTATCTTGATCCGACGCTCTATTCTTATGCCTATTTTGAAAATAAGCTTCCTATCCCGCCGCAGGATTTTGCAACTTCTTCAGTATTAGGCACGTTCTTCAATTTGGGTGCTGCTATTCACAAAGGTTATACCCTTTATCGCTACACTGGCGGAGGAGAGCTTGTCGTCACTTCTGATATAAATATCACAGGAGGAAGAAGAGTTATCTTAATGGTTCCGAATGCCGACGTTAGATTTGAAGGAAATGTCAATGTTGATGACGGCATAAGCTTCTTCATGGTTATATCCGGTCAAGATATTATAATTCCGCCCACGCTCGGAGGAGGGGTTGGGCCTCATCTGGAGGGGATATATTATGCCCAGAATCAATTTATTACCGAGAGCTTAGGCGACGACTTGGACCAGCTAAGGCTGGTAATCCGGGGAACTGTTGTAGGTATGACCATAAACGGCATATATTTCCAGAGGGACTTGGACCCGGCGAATCTGGCGCAAAATAATACCAATACTCCTGCCGAGTTTGTAGAATTTGCGCCCGACCAGATAATGATGTATCCGGCGTTTCTAGGAACTAAGGCAATACAGTGGAGAGAAGTAGCACCATAGCACTAGATGTAAGAAGTAAGATATAAGATATAGGAAGCAAGAATTATGAAGTAGGACTTGATTAACAGAAGTAAACCTTGTTAAAGTAGATATATGGATAAATATACAAAATTTTTCTTAGCCACTCTTTTGATTGTCGCTGTTGCGATAGGCGGAATATGGTTTTACACAAATTACGGTAATGCCAATCGCAAGACTACCCAGGTTCAACAACCATCTTTTCCCGAGAATCCTCAAAAAGGTGATTACGGATATAAAGAAGAGCAAACAACGGTTGCTATTGGCACGCAAGGAATTTCAAAAGGCAGTTTTGTCAAAGTCGAGAACGGAAACATCTTCGTCAAAGAAGGAACGACCCAAACTCAATATCCAATGACCGTCGACGATGTGGTCTTGGCTTGCACAAGTCAGGATCTTGCTGCAGCGACTGAACTGGACTATGAACAGATAGCGAGGATAAAAGTAACAAATGCGGGAGAAATCGGGGGCTTAATTCCGGTAAATCAAGCCGTTGTTGTTTTTGCGCAGGACGTTGAAGGAACATTGAGAGTCCATACTGTTGCAATGGATGTAGCGGATTGTCCCGCAGAGTAGAGCCTACTTGAAATTGGCTTATTTTGGCTTCAAAGAGTATAATATGCATTATTCCCTTATGAAAATTTTTACTTGGATTATTGTTTTATTGGCTGTTTTTTTGGGTGCAATAATGCTTCCTGGGAATACGTTTGCACAAGCCGGACGGCTGGAAGTGACTGATGTGGTTGACGTGGCTACCGCCTCTTCTACAGTTATTGAGATTCCAACCCCAACTCCGGCTCCCAGGCAGGATTTGACCGAGGAATCGGTCGAGACCGTTGAGCCTTTTAAAAAACTCCTTGATTCTCAAGGCTTAAATTCGATTTGGCCTTTGAATCCAATAAAGTATGCAATTCGCCAAGCGGTAGATGCCCAGGTACCTCCTAATACAATTGTGCTTTTACTATTGCTACCGGGGGTGGCAGCTCTTATTGCCGCGGCTCGACATCTGATCGGACTTAGAGGATTCGGCATATTTTTACCGGCTGCTCTTGCTGTAACTTTTGTGGCAACCGGGCCTGTGGTCGGGATAGCGCTTTTTCTAATCATAGTATTCGTTTCGACAAGTTTTAGAATTATTCTAAGACGAACAAAAGTTAAACTTCAATATTTACCGAGAATGGCGCTTTTACTTCATTTTGTCGTTTTGGGAATACTTCTTGTACTTTTTGCGGCACCGCTTATTCAAAGACCGGAGATTTCCAATGTATCGATCTTTCCGGTTTTGGTTTTGGTATTACTGGCAGAAGATTTTTCCAGAGTTCAATTGGGAAAAAGCGCCAAAGTTGCAGTGAATTTAACTTTCGAGACTTTACTTCTTGCACTCGCATCTTATGTTTTCCTGACTACGAAAGGCGTGCAGGAATTTGCGTTATTGAATCCGGAGATTTGGATATTAGCAATTATTTTCTTCGACATAGTGCTCGGTAAATATGTTGGCTTGAGAATTATGGAGTTATGGAGATTTAAAAAACTTATCTCTAGGTAAAATAATATGCAGATAAGTGACATCCTCGGTTTAAATGCGCGTACCCAGCTTTTTTCCTATGCTTATAATGACTCTTACGGAAAGAGTTTAGCTTCTTCTAAGGTATCTACCAAGCGTGCGCTAAAAAAAGCAAATGTCGCCGCCCCTGAAATATATGCCAAGTTTTCTGACCTGAAACATCTTGTTAATTTTGACTGGGAAAAGTTGCCCGATGCGTTTGCTCTAAAACCCAGCCAAGGTTTGGGAGGCGAGGGTATCGTCATAGTAAAAAAACGGGCAAAAGATCAGAATTTACCCTCAAAAAAGGCCAATAATGCCTGGATTACGACACAAAAGAAACGTGTTACTGTTGATGATCTTAAACTGCACGTAATGGATATATTGGAGGGGGCATATTCAATGGGAAATGTGCCTGATGTGGCTTACATCGAAGAATATGTCGGCAGGCATAAAGCTTTTAGGAAATTCTCTTATCGAGGCACACCGGATATTCGTGTTATAGTTTTTAATAAGGTGCCGGTTATGGCAATGCTCAGGCTTCCGACAAAGGAGTCCGGGGGACGGGCAAACCTGCATCAGGGTGCAATAGCGGTTGGTATAGACATGGCGACCGGGATAACCGTCCGCGCATTTTGGCATGGGAGCTATATCAGGTATAAGCCGGAAACCAAGCGAAAGCTGCACGGGATAAAAATCCCGCAATGGAGCAGGATCTTGGAAACCGCCGTGCAAGCAGGTATTGCGACACGTCTTGGTTACTTCGGAGCAGACGTTGTCATGCACCCTGATAAAGGACCGATGATACTTGAGCTGAATTCCCAGCCGGGCTTGTCCATTCAGCTGGCAAACGCCTCGGGCTTGCGCAGAAGACTCGACAGGGTAAAAGATTTGGATGTAAAAGATGCGGATCATGGTGTGCGGATTTCAAAGATACTATTTGCAGAGCGATTTGCCGACAGGGTAAAGGCCGAGGAGGGTGTAAAAATATTAAAACCCGTCGAGAAGGTTAAGGTATATGCGTTGTCCAATGGGAAGTCATTAATGGTAAATGCAAGGATTGACACCGGAGCAGTCAGGAGTTCCGTTGACAGGCAATTGGCCGAAGATTTGGGATTAATGTCGGAAGAAAATATTTTGTGGAGAAAAAAATATGCATATCGTTCCGCGCATGGTAAGCAGTCGCGGCCAGTTATCGGAGTTACATTCAAGTTGGCGGGCAGAAAGATAAAAACCAGCGCGTCCGTTGCAAACAGGTCTAAACTATTAACACCTCTTTTAATAGGGCGCAATGATTTATCCGGATATTTGATTAAATCGGAAGATAGTGAGTAAATATACCTATACGAAAATATGTTGAATAAAATACTAATATTGACAGGAGGTCCGGTTAAAAAACTGGAAGCTTTTATAAAACCTGCTGATGAATTGGGTTTAAATGTAACGCTGGCTTCTTTTTATGATTTGGAGTTTGAAAATAAAAAAGATTCTAATGAGTTCAAATTGACTGTGCAGGGAAAAGATTTAGTGAATTTTGACCTGATCTATATTAGGATGGTAGGAAAAAGATTGGAGGACGCAACAATGGTTGTTAACTATGCCAAAGATAAAAAGATTAAAATTGTCGATAAAGCATATGAGGACTCACTTTTTATTCCTTCAACAATCTCTAAAGCAATGGAGATGAAAAAACTAATTGAAGCCGGAATCCCATTACCGGAAACCTATTTTGGAAGTTTATATTTAATAAAAGAAAAGGTGGCGAAAATACTTGGATTTCCGTTTGTTCTGAAAAGTACTTCCGGTAAAAAGGCACGCGATGCATGGTTGGTTGACGATAATGAAACACTTGATTTTTTAGTTAGTCAGTTAAGAGAACGCGAAAAAATGGGTGATCGTTTTTTTGGGCAAAAGTTAATTAAAGCCACACAGCGCATAAGGGCTTTGGTGGTTGGTGAAAAGGTGATAGGTGCAATAACCAGACCGACAAAGTGGAGAAAATCATATACCAAAGGGATAGTGGCGGACGTTGAAGCCAAAAAAGAAGTTTTGATTTCCGTAGCTCAAAAGTATTCAGATATAGCAATAAAAGCCTCGAATGCGGCTGATTTGGATGTAGCTGGAATTGATATTTTAGAAGAAGACAAGACAGGTAAGTTATATGTTATAGAGGCAAACGCGGCACCAAGCTGGAATTTGATAAAAAAAGATTGCGGTATTGATGTTGAAAAGGAAATTCTTAAATACATCACACCGGGTGTGTGGTAGGTTGACACACCCGGTGTGGTTAATTCATTCATGTTTATACAAAACCAGAAAATAAAAAAAGTTTATCAGGAAAAATACAAGAAATACGGGATAGATCCAAAATCATTAAGTTGGCATAAAAAGGGTGCGGCACACCAAAGGTTCAGGCAATTTTGGGCAGAAATAGACTTCAATAATAAATCTGTTTTAGATGTGGGATGTGGTTTCGCTGAAATGGCGAAATTTTTACGCAAACGCTACACTGGAGTTGATTATACGGGAGTCGATATAGTTCCTGAGTTTATCGAGGAAGCGAAAAAGAACTATCCCTTTTATAAGTTCCATGTAAGGGATTATTTTTCCAACCCGTTCCCGGAACGGGTTGATATTGTTTTATCCTCCGGAGTGTTAAATTCAAACCTGTCTGCAGGTAAGACGGGTGTAAAAAATAATATGGAATATAGGAAAAAGGCAATACAAACGATGTTTGAACACAGTAAAAAAGTTTTAGCATTTAATATGTTAGGGGCGCATCCGCAGCCAAAAAACGATCCTAAAAGTAACGTTTGGTATGCGGACTCATTGGAAGTTTTAAAGTTTTGTATGAGTCTGACCCGTCGGTTAATCTTGCGTGCTAATTACCATCCCACCGACTTCACGATCTTCATGTATCCGGTTATGGGAACAAAAAAGTACTGAGCAGATATTTATTTAACTTCTACTGTAGTTTCCCGCTGAATCTTAGCTCTCGCCTTTTCGGTACTATTCGTACACGGCTCGAGATGCGATTCTTACGGGACTGCTCGTGTCTTATTTTGATTCGACACTCGCGCCTGCGGTTTTTAGTTTCTCGACTGCAGATTTTGCGTCGTCGGCTTTTGCATCTTTTAATATTTCTGCTGGAACCTGCTCGGTCATACCTTTTGCGTCCATAAGTGATAGATTTTGATTAATTTCTCTTAACGCCTTAATAACTGCTATTTTGTTTGCTCCCGAGTTGGTCATAATTACCGTTTGAGTGGCTGCGCCCCCACCACCTCCCGTTCCGGCGTGAGCACCTTCTGCGGTCGAAGCTTCAGCTGCTTGTACGGGTGCCGCCATCATGGGAGCTGCCGCTGACACTCCGAGTTTATCCTGTAGAGCGTTAACTAATTCCGATAATTCCATAACGGAAAGTTTTGCAACTTCCTCAACTAATTTTTCGACTACCTTAGATGTTTTAGATTCTTTTGGCGCTTTTACTTCTTCTTTTTTATCTGTCATAATAATTCACCACCAATCAATTCGTTTTGGATTTTTCTTGTAAAATCCAATACAGTTTTTGTAAATTTCCCTGCAGCGTTGAAATTAATCCATACATTGGGCTTGCAATTGTCCCCACAACAGCGCCAAAAAGTAATTCTTTTGAAGGAAGCTTGGAAAGATCCTCGAGCGCTTCTTTATCCAGAAATGAACCATCGATAATGCCGATTTTGAATTGCGGTATCTCAAATTCTTTGGCAAATTTATACATAACTTGCAGGGGGGCAATCGGGTCTTTCTCGCTAATTACCATTGCCGTCGGACCGGATAGAACCGTATCTGTCAAGGAGTCTTCGGGGATTTTAGCTTCACTTCCGGCTCTTTTGAAGAGAGTATTTTTAACGATACTCAACTCGGCACCTACAACCCTTAGCCTACTTTTCAATTCCTGCTGCAGTTTGACCGTCAAGCCAGTATAGTCAACAAGCACGACAGAAGTAGCAGATTTTAACTGCTCAGTCAGATTAGCTACAAAGAAAGGTTTTTCGGATTTTCTCATAACAGTTTCTAGGAAACCGTGAACTTGTTCACGGAGAAATTGAACCTGTTATATAATTCTCACTCAGGTGTGAAACCGAGCCTTAAAAAGGCGAGGAGAATTCTATAACTACCATTTAAAAAGCATTCCGAGGAGTGCTACAAAGTAACTAAACAACTTATTTCCTCGGCAAGTCTTACTAACAGCTAATGATTAAAGACTAATAGCTATTAAGCATGCTTTCTTCGGACTTTAAGTATTATATCGGGCTATAAATTATTTCGCAAGTATCATTTATTTTTTTACAATAATCACCTCTGCTTTATTATATGAAGGAGGTGGAGTGTATAGCTTGTGTTCTCTCACAAATGTTTCTACAGTTTGCGCTAAGGCTTCTTGTTCAAGTCTAGCCTGAACTCTTTGCATTCTGGCAAATCTTTCGGCTTCGGAATGCTGAAAACCTTTTTCAAAATCAGTTAATGACATAATCGTATTTTAGTAAAAAATTACTTCAAAATCAATCTGTATATAGTAAGTGATGACTAATTCAGGAAATATTATTATAATACCCTATATTAATTATATGCCAGAAAGATTGAACAGAAGAGATTTTCTTAAAGTTTCCGGAGCGTCGATTGCAGCGGCTCTTTTGTCCGAATTTTTAGCAGCTTGTGCGGAATTTGAAGCTGGTAATAATTTGGTTTGGATGCCGCCGGTTTTGGATTATTATCACGGTATTATCAAAAGAGAAGCAGATTTATATGGAATTAATCCTTCCATTATTCCAATAATGTTTCTTATAGAATCAGGGTTTTATAGTTTAGCCGATAGCGGTGTAGCAAAAGGTTTAGGACAAATAACTGAATCTACGGGTAAAATTATTGCTGAAAGAATGGGTTTGGGTAAATATGACTTATTTAATCCCGAAACGAATATTATGATGAGCACTTTTTGGTTAAGTGAGTTACTTAAAGAACATAAAAATATTGACGATGCCGTTTGTGCCTACTATACAACTAATTATAAAAGATGCGGCGAATACAATAATTGGGTTTTACCGATGTACGACGACCGTAATAGAATAAAAAGCGCCGCTTTCGATAATTGGTTAGGAGTGAAAAAGGGTGGCGATTTAGCCCTGGCGTTTCAGGAGCAGAATAGTTGGGGTGTTTTAGATATTTCTTTTTCGGATTGGTTATATAATCGTAATGGTCAAAATAATAGCCCAGGTACTATGAGTAATTCAAATTGTCGTACTGTTACAAAAGACACTCTACCTCATCTCATACATGCCAAAGATACTTTTGATGTAGAAAACGACAGGAAAGATCCCTACAGCGTGATATCCGGAGATAACTCGTCATCTGTATGGAGAGAAAGGTTAGACGATCCAGCTAGAGCCATATTCTGTGATAATTTTAATAAATAGAGAGTATATCCGGCACTATTCTGAGGATGTTTAAATTTAATTGTTATAATTCTTTTTAATTATTCTGTGGATTCCTAGCAATTGAAAATCTGCCCGTTCTAGGATTTCTATATATTTGTCCAGATATTTGATTAATCAGTGTTTTTATAGCTATGTCATTACCCTCTGAGTTCCAGCCGTAATATTCACTAACATATGCGTCTGCAATTTCATTAAATGCTCCTGGTCCAAGGGATATACCCGGAATATCGTTTAAAGAAATCTCTATTGCCGCATTTATTGTTTGCGCACAAATTTTATTTGCAGCCCCTCTTGATTTCGGTTTAATTCCTGCTTTTATCATCGCAACACTTGATGCTACCGCATCTGAAAGTACATCCCAATGAGTTGATCTACTGCTGCGGATGTCTCTTCTGAAATTATCTGTAATTGCACCAATTATTGATGCTCTGAATGGATTTTCAAAACCGAAAATTGCTGAAGAAAGCGTTTCTACTCCGAAACCATAATCATAGGCTAATGTAGAACCTCTAATATCTTTTATAGCGATTAAATTGCCGACGTCTTTATAACTTTTACTTTTTCCCCTAATTGCAAAAGTGGCACCTTTTCCGGTGAGATTTCTCATCGCGGTTTTTTCTCCATAATTCCATCTGTAATATTCCGGTCGATTATTCTCATCTTCAATAATTAAATTTTCTTGAGGAATACCTGCATCAAAGAAGCCTTTTATTAAATCAGTATCCTGGTCTGATAGTTTGATTACGACATCATCTGTTTCAAGGCCAAGTCTATTAGTAAGAAAGTTCCACCCTTCTTGAAATATATTAGATTCAGGATGGGCTGTGACACCAAGCATCCTAAAATGAGACATATATTGTAATATAACTTCAGTACTGTTAATAAATCTTCGATAATTACTATAATTTTGCGTTCTTAAACAATCCTGACCTCCAAAAATTCCTGGGAAACTAAGTGCATTATTCGCAATTAACTCTTTATGAAAGGTCATGGTATCTACCACAAAAAAGGGATCATTATCCGGTGAAATAATACTTTTATTAGGTTCTTGTATATATCTCTGACTTAAAAAATGACTACAAAAATTAACTTGAAGCATTCTATTTAAATGCTTCGCTTCTAGTAATGATAATGAATCACTTCCATCCGATAATGGAATTATGTCTTTAAATTTTATTGAAGGCAGAATACTTTTATTTGCTTCTACGTCAGTCATTTTTTCATAGACATCCAAATTTTTGAAGCTTGTGGGCCATCGCTATGTTGGTATTTTCCCTCATATAATGTAATTTTCCCTTTGGGAACCCAAAAACTGACTTGAGCAATATCCATATCCGGATAGAGCTTTACTGGAAGTGTTGCATATAATTGCAAAGTAGAATTACCATATGATCCTATATCAATAATATCGGCCGTAACATGAACAAATAAACCCATCCTCGCGACTCCCGATTTAGCATGTACAATTGGAACAAAATGATCACTTCCTAATTTTTCTTTTGTTTCTCCGAGGATAAATTGGCCTTTATTTAGTAAAATACCTCTTCGACTAGCTTTTATTAATTCATATTCTGGTTTTTGTTTTGGATCAATAATTTTTGATTTGTAAATAATAAATCTATTTCCTAACTTTAGGTCATATGAATTTGTAGTTGCACGACTTTCGTTAAAAGGATCAATTTTAATTTTTCCCAAGTGAAAATTTCTGATTATTTCTGTACCTGTTAATATCATGTTTTATAGGGCATTGTGGTTAAATAATATTGACTCCTGCGGGATTGAAAATTTACCATATTCACCTGAGTAAGGTGAAACATCGCCGTAATTAGTCCAAAAAGAAACCTGTCCTATGATCATTTTAGGATAAATAATGATAGGTAAAGCAGCGTAAAGTTCGAGTGTCCATTGGTGCTTTATACCTGTATGACCTAGATTGGCTGAAAGTTGAAGAAATAATCCTAATCTACCAAGTGAGCTTTTACCTATGAGTGAGGTTGTATATTTTTTACTACCAATTATTTCCATAGTTTGCCCCAAATACATTTGTCCGGAGGAAAGTAGATATCCATTATTGGGAATTTTAATAGTAGAAAATATACTTTTTTCTCCATCGAAATATGTAAACTTTTTTAATGTTTCTCCTAACCTATAGTTATATGTATTAGGATTTAACTGATCGCGGCTGAAAGGTTCTAAATAAATATTACCTTTCATAACTTCTTTATATATTTCAGAACCGGTTAGTATCATGGTTAAAATAATTCAACAAACCTATTTGGATAAACTGATTTTTCGTACCTAAGTACCAAAACAGAATAGTTCTGATAAGGTCTTAGATCGTTAGACGTTTTTTTTATCAAATAGAGACGGTTATAAATAGCTTTTAGAATTGCTTTGTCTTTAATATTAAGCTCTTCACTCACTCTGTTAACAGTACAAGTGCAGTAAAAATTTAATTCATCTTTAGTTTCTTTTTTAAGATTTCTTTTGTCTTCATAAATAATTTCCAATTTGTCGTATAGTTTCATGGTATTTTTATAATTTGTAGTTGTCGGTGTAAAATCGAATACCTTTTCGGCTTTACTAATTAGAGTTTTTGGTATTGGTTTAGTAACAAAAAAAGGAGAGGCTAAAACATAACCTCCATCATTTAGCATTGATATTAACTTAATCATCATCCGATTAGGATCTTCAAAGAATTGTAAGCAGCCACCAACAATAACATGACTAAATTTTTGCTCTGTTTTGTGCTTATACCCGTCAGAAACGATATAATCAATATTAACATCTGGAGCATAAATTTTTTTGTTATATATAGCTGAATTAACTGATACTTCGGATATATCTATACCAACACCACTACACTTAGTAGTTTTAGCAATCTCTCTTGAAGCGAAACCTGTTGTACACCCTACTTCTAATATGTTTGATTTAGAATTTAGATTTGAATAGCAAATCCATTGCGACAAAGAAACATAAGCACCCGGCAAACAATTCCACTGGTTTATTAAACCAACAAAATCATTATACGGTAATTTATTTATATATTCTTTAGTTAACTTTTTAGTAAACAAAATTCTACTTTTATTTTTGTAAGACATATTTATAAACAAAAAAAACCCTCTTTTGGTGAGAGGTTAATTTTTATTTTGATATAATTATTTTTTTCTCACCATATTAGATAAAACCTTTAAAAAGGTTAATCCACATGGCGTGAAGAATATTTCCCATAGTATTGAGTATTTTAAAATTTTGAATGTTAAAAGTCAATACTTATTTTAGTAAAACGTAAAAAAATGATATTATTCACTTGTGGCTAAAATATTAACGAAAAATAAAATAGATACCATTTCACTAATTGAAAAGCTTCTCAATGAAGATCTTCAAGTTGACGGAGGTAAAATCGAAGAAAATGTAGTAAAAAAACTACTTATAAAAAGAGATTTGTTTATTAAATTGTCTAAAAGGTATAGGACTCCATTTTATATTTTTGATAGGGAACAATTTATAGAAAATATTCATCATTTACACGAGGGTTTAAAGAAATATATTCCAGATATTCATATGTTTTATGCAATGAAACTAAATAACCATAGATTTTTTATTAACGAAGCATTAAAAAGTGGGATGGGCTTAGACGTTGCTAGTCCTAAAGAACTCCTAACTGCAATTAAATTTGGTTGTAATAATATTTTATATTTTTGCCCCGGAAAGTCGTTAGAAGATTTACATTTAGCGTTAAAATATCGTGATCGAATTACTGTGAATATAGACAGTTTTAGTGAGCTTAAAAAACTTGGGGAATTGACAAATAATAATAAAGAAGAAGTTAAAGTAGGTATTAGGATTTTTACATCAAAGCAAGGTCTTTGGAGTAAATATGGTATACCTCTCGAAGGACTTAGCGAATTTTGGATTATGACAAAACAGAAATACCCTCATATTAGGTTACAAGGAATACACTTTCACACTTCAAGAAATAAAGATGCAACACTTTATGTGGACACCATAGCTCAAATTGGTAAATACTTAAAAAAGAATTTTTCGGATGAAATGCTAGAGAAGGTTAAGTATGTAGATTTTGGTGGGGGTTATGAGCAACAAGACTCTGAAGGAATTTTTCCCTACGAATTACCTCAAGGTAAGATAATAAAAACAGTTTCGGATTATTTCAACCTAAATATTAAATTTATAGATAGATATTATGTAAGGGTTGCCTTGGATATAGATGATTATGCTAGGAATATTGGAAAGGCAATTGATAAATATTTTAGGCCGATCATAAAAGCAAAATATTATACCGAACCTGGTCGATATTTGTGTACAAATGCAATGCATATATTACTAACAATTGCTGATGTCAAAAGTGAGAAAGTAGCTATTGCCAACGGAGGAGTGAGTATGGTTGGCTGGCAAAGATTCCAACATGAATATTTTCCACTTATAAATCTTACCAATCCATCTATGACCGAAAAAGAAATTAACATCTTTGGAAAACTTTGTACAACATGGGATCTTTGGGGATATTATTGTTATATGAAAAATATAATGGAGGGTGATCTTATTTTAGTACCAAATCAAGGAGCACTCACTTATTCAATAGCTCAAGACTGGATATTTTCGATTCCTCAAGTATATAAACTCGAATAAAATCTAAATCTGAAGTTTCACTGACGGGCTCCAGCCTTAGTCAAGACTTCGGCGGGCAAGCATTGTGGACTTCAGATAGGCTTTGAGGATTTGTTTACTGCGTGTGGTTCAACGTACATTAAAGCGTGTAATTGACTGATTGACAAAGTGATGGTTGAATGATGCACCATATTCTATGAATAGTACTACAAATATGATTCCCGTGACTGATTTAAGAAGAAAATTCGGCGCAATTACGGCCAACCTTGCATTATATGATTCTATAATTCTAACAAAAGGCGGGGAACCTTTCGCCGTATTAAAAGCATTACCTGAAGTTAAAAGAAGATGCTTAAGAAATCCGCCGGTTCGTGGAAAGATTTGGACTTAGATAATGATAAATTTTGGAAGGAAAGTTTAAAGAAGAAATCGAGAACTACTCCTATTAAGCTGCGAAAAAGTATTTGATTGAAACAGCCTTTATTCGCGAATGCTAAGAGTCAAACTTGTCTGGCACAAAGTGCTAGAATACCGAGGGCTTTTAGCCCTCGGTAGTTTATTATTGAATATTTGCGTGGAAAATTTGTTTGGCCGAATTATATGAAGGTATTTTCAGATCAAATGATTCCAAAAAGGCCGAAGAAGGGGTAATTGCCTTTTTTAAAGGATTAGTGTTTAAATCTGTAATTTAACACTTGGTGACATTGTAGATTTTAAATAAGCTTTATCGATTTGTTTGCGGCCGAGGGCTTCCAGAATAGCATTTATATTTTCAGATAATTCTTCGTCTTTTTGGCTGACTTTACCGACAACCGTATGAATTACGGGCGCATCTTTTTGGGTTTTTAAATTGAGAGTGTTACCGGAAAACTTTTCGGCATCCTTTTTAGTTTTTATTATCGTTCCGGTTTTTGGATTTGGCATTAATCCTCTTGGACCTAAAAGTTTTGCAAAAGGCACAAGGCGCGGCATCATGTCAGCTGTGGCCAATAAAATATCAAAATCTATTTTTCCCACCGGGCCAGAGCCCTCTTGGCCGGAGGCCTTTTTTAACTTATCAATAGTTGCCTCATCCGCGATTTCTATCTTTTTAGCTTTACCTCCTGAAAAGGGAAGATTTACCCTTGCTGACGTTCCGGTTTTTTTAACAACAAGATGCAGCTCTATTGTTCCATCGAATTTGGAAAATGAAGTTTCTTTAACCAATTTGATTGCGTCAGGAAGCTGATACAATTTGTTTCTGTCGATTTTTTGTTTTGCTTCCTGGTACTTTTTGCTGCGGATTTTAACCTTTTTAGCTTTTTTCTTTTCGCTTTCAGTGGCTTCAGCCACCTCGGTTACTTCGGGAATGACGTCACCACCTATGACTTTAATTCTTTCTCCGCCTTTTAGACCCAATCCTTGGACTTGTTTTTTCTGACCTTCCTTGGCAGGCAAAGCTTGAGCGGTTGCAGCTTTTTTCTTTCTTCTTTCCTCATAAGACTCTTTACCGGTTTTTTGTTCTTCCGGTAAGCCCCCGACTGATACTGTTTTCGTTTTTCCCACGGATCAATTTCAAATAAGTACAAATAAACCAATTTCCAATTTCCAATAACGAATAAATTGGACATTTGTATTTATTGGATTATTGGTGCTCATTGGTATTTATTTACTCTATCTTCACTCCCATGCTCCTTGCAGTGCCGGCTACTATTTTTTTCGCTGCTTCTAAGTCTTTCGTATTAAAATCATCCAATTTCTCTGAGGCAATTTTTTCAACTTGTGTTTTTGTTAATGTTCCAACAATGTCACGAGGTGTGGTACCTGAACCTTTTTCCAAACCAAGTTCCTTTTTGATCATATCAGCAACAGGCGCCTTTTTGATCTCAAAGTCAAAAGACCTGTCCTCGTAAATAGTGATCAATGCAGGGGCGACCTGGCCTTTCATGTCCGCAGTTTTATCATTATAGGCTTTAACGAATTCCATAATAGCCACGCCTTGTTGGCCAAGAACAGGTCCTAAAGGAGGTGCCGGGGTTGCTTCACCCGCTTTTAAATTTACCTTGATCTGTGTTTTTATTTTTTTAGCCATGGTTATGATGCTAATTTGCGAATATTATTCTAATCTACAAATACCTACGAATAATTTAGAAATACCAAAGAAGGCGAGTACGAAGAATATTTCGACGAGCCTTCTTGGCCTGTCTTCCTCAAGCAATAAATTAAATGAGGTGAATGAATTGTAGCAAAGTCTATATCTTATGTAAATATCGAGATTGACTATCCAATAGGCAAGTTATATATTATCCGCATGACTTACGGAGCAGAAAGGCGAAGGTTTCTTAAGGTAGCGGCTGCGTTTGTAGTTGGTGGAGCCCTTGCTGCTTGCGGAGGAGGCAAAGAGCAGGATAACAGTCAACTTTTGGAATATTTGAAAAGTGAATTGGGTATTACTCCAACAACTACAAGAGAAGAGTTAGCAGAAATAGCTTTTAATAGAGCGATAGATCCTACTTGGTTCTTAAATAAACCTATTGGGACGTTCAAAAATATTAATGGTGATTCATTGGAACTTTCTACTGATGAGATTGGAGAGTTATCTGTAAAGATGGATGATCTTATATTTGTAAAGTATCCAATCCCCACCGTCCAGGATAAAAAAATTTACACCTTTCAGCATAATGGCGTAGAAAACCAATTAATTATTTATGGTACTCTAGGAACAATCTCGAGATCTGAAAGTTATAAAGAACGTAATATTGAAGAATTTCTAAACCAATTCTTTGGCGGATCCAAATCTCCAATTAATATCATTCACTTAGATTTTAACCAAGTTAAGACTGGACCTGCATTTTCAGCTGCAACCTCACTGAATTATGATAAAGAAACTGATGAAATAAATTATCCGACCCAAGAAGTTATAATTCGTTTTAACCGCGCACATTCTTTTGCAAAAAATTTAGGCATGAGTTTAGAAAGTATTATTCGCTTTGGTTTGACAAACGAATCTGTTGGTTTTTTGGGTAACCAGTATCCTAAAACTGCGAATGATCTAATAAGAGAACCTGTCAATGAATCTTACTCGACTTTGGCAGCATTGGCATCGGCACTAGATCCATCTGTTTAATATTTAACTCTTGGCGGGAGCGCATACGTTGATTTGTTGCCCTCTCTTACTAAGGAGATGGAAATACTTGCTAAACTTGGGGAAAAGCAGTTTTGAGTTTTTTAGTTTCTATACTTTAGCTATTTGCAATAAGTCAAGCTCAACCGGAGTTTCTCTACCAAAAATTGAAACCAAGACTTTGACTTTCCCTTTTTCTTCGTCGATGTTATCAATTGTTCCCAGAAAGTCGGAAAAAGGCCCATCGGTAATTTTAACTGCTTCACCTGTAGAAAAGCGGGTTTTGAAGCGTTTTGCGGGGGCTGACACGAATTTTTGGATGTTACTGACTTCCGATTCGGATAATGGAGTTGGAGTCTTTCCTGCACCTACAAAACCGGTTATCCCCGGTGTGGTGCGAACTGCAAGCCATGTTTCATCGTCCATTATCATCTTGATAAGCATGTAACCGGGGAATATTTTTTCCTTGACCGTTGCTTTTTTGCCCGAGCGGATTACAATTCTATCCTGTGTCGGGACCAGAAGCTCAAACACGTTTTCCTGTAGTCCCATCGTTTCAACTCGTTGCCTCAGGGTTTCCGCTACCCTTGCTTCATGACCTGAAGTGGTATGGACAACGTACCAGAGAGCCTTTGGGTTGTCGGTTTTATTGACTATTATGTGTCCGGGAATTTTTTTCTTCCCGACACCTCTTTCGTCAACAATATGCACCGAGGGCGCAATGGCTTCGTTTGTTGGTGATTCGTTTTGGGTTGTGTTTTCGTCCGGCATTATCTGGCTATAAAAACTTCAAGAACTTTTGTAAAGGCAAAGTCCAGGACTCCCACATAGATTCCGATTATACCTGAGATTAGAAAAACTACCAAAGTCAGCCTCAATACTTCTTGTTTCTTAGGCCATATTACTTTGGAGAGTTCAAAGCGAACATCATTTAGGTAAGATAATATTCTCCTCACTGGTTGCCAATTTTAACAAATAATGATAGGTATATGCAAATATATGGTATATTTTGCTCATGGACAAAGTGTCATTTAAATATGAGAGGCAAATTTGGCGGAGGGATTTTAAGGTTGTAGCTGGTTGTGATGAGGTTGGGAGGGGTTGTTTTGCGGGGCCTGTTGTCACCGGTTGTGTTGTATTTACCCCAAACATTACCTTACAAGGACGGACCTTTAAAGGTGTGAAAATCGATGACTCTAAGAAATTAACATCTAGACAAAGAGAGGTTGCGGATAAGTGGATTCGGAAGAATGCACTCATTTGGGGTGTCGGAATCGGAACGGTCTCCGAAATTAATAGGCTAGGAATGTCAAAAGCTACTCATTCGGCTTTTCGTCGGGCGATAAGCGATGCCAATAAAAAGTTAAAATTTCGCATAGATTATTTACTCATAGACGCATTTTATGTACCGTATATTAGGGAATTGAGAATAGGTAAAAGAAACGGTTTATTTTCGCGTAGAAACCCAAAAGTAATAGATTTTCGCTCAAGACAACTCGCAATAATAAATGGCGACGAAAAGAGTTTTTCGATAGCTGCCGCGTCAATAATCGCCAAAGTTTATAGGGATAAACTGATGTATCAGATTGGGTCACAGCAAAAATATAAGAAATATGGATGGGGTAGTAATAAAGGTTATGGGACAAAGAAACACCAGGAAGCAATTTTAGAGTATGGTGTGACTAGATATCATAGAAAAAGCTTTGTTACTACTTTTATAAGCAGAGCAATTTAATATTGTCTTTTCTTCTCCAATTCAATCATATGTTTAACCCTTGCTTTTTGCTCTTTCCTTTTTTCTGATGGGGTTTTGTAGCGTTGGCGCTCACGCACCTCCTGAAGGATCCCCGAATCCAGGACCTTTTTCTTGAATCTGGCGATAAGCCTGTCGTCTGATTCCCCGCGTTTTTTGATAACAACCACCATTTGTAGTCGCCCCCCTTCCAATGTCTGGTAGTGATAAATAAATGTAAGTCATAAAAAGACCACCATCCTTATAGTTATTTTAACAGATAGGTCAAAGTGGGGGAATGGGGGAAAATATCAGTATGAAGTATTTAAGGATTTACCGGTGTAAATGTTGGGATACTCTCATAAAATTCTTGAGGGAAAGCTATGGGAGGAATATTTTTTCCCCGAAAGCCAAAAGGTATACCCACCTTGGGTACTGTTTCAGAGTATTCTTCATATTCGATCTGATAACTTTTTGCAAACATAGCAAAGCCAAATGAATTACAATAAATCTCTTTCGGTCTTCTTAGTACTACATCATCTGATAAATATGTGACCCGTTCGTTTAGGTAATTCGATCGGGAATATATCTAAAGGCAAAGTATTATTGAATAATTTATATTCTGCCCCAACGGGGTTTTCGGCTACAGTAGAAACATAAGAATATAATTTTGCTAATTCATCAGGATTGACTGTTAAATTTGTATAGTTGTAAAAAGTGACGTTGTCGAGCAAGTTCGTATTTATTGGAACCTCTGCGCTTGAAAGAGGAGCCTGTCCTTTTAGTTCAGGGTAATAATTATCAATTACAAATGAAGCGTTTAGTTCTTTAAAGTAAACTGTATTACTTTGGGTGGCAGCTGATGTATCCTCACAGGCTGTAATAACGGCTCCGGCGGTGGTTATTAAACCAAATCTTAAAAAACTTCTGGTTAAATTGGTAGGTTTTCCAGACACAGCAAATTAATTTGTTAAAAGGGGATTGAATTATAGTCTTAATTGCTGTTTTATATCAATAATAACTTTCAGGATGGTGTATTATATCATATTGATTTTGAGATTAAAATACTATAAGATATGCGTTGGTAGTTAGCAGACAGCATTTAGTAGTTAGGGAATACAGATATGAAATATACAAAAAGACTCGAGTAGAAACCTATTTCCTATATACTATCTACTTTTTCTTATGGTTGAATTTAAGAAAATGTGGTAATAAAATATAGTTCCTGACATGAACACAAACAATATAAATAATTGGACGATTTGCCTCCCGGCTTAAAGCAGGAGGAGATTTCTATGTAAACCTCCTGCGCAACGGGGAGGTTTTTTGTTGGAGAAAATGGAGAGAAAATATTACACGATCGAACAAAATGGTATAAGACACGCAGAAAGTCAAATGATATATGGCTTTAGCAATTTAATTGCTTCTACTCGTGCGGCAGTTGTGATGTATTTAGGGGTTCCTGTGGAACGGTGTTTAACTTTGAGAGACGAAATTCGATCAAGCTATGAATCAGCTTCAAGAAAGGCAAGAGTTGGATTAGTAAGTCAAACTGAAAGTTTATGTAGGGATTTAGCCGAAACTCTGCATCCACATTATCGGGAATCTTCAATAGCATATCACACAAGGAGATTAGATGTTATTCAGAGGATAGTTGTTAATGAAATTGCAGTAGGAAAACTAGCAGTTGATACTGCAGACTTAATAATGGGAGCTTACTCTTTTGATCTAGATAATTTAAGTGTTGTAAAGGAACAAGCCACGAAAGTATAAATATTGTGCGACAATGTATTTAGATATTATTTGTGAATATTAACTTTGGGTATCTGCTCGTCTGTCTTTTTCTCTGGAAACTTCGATGAATGTTACTTCACCTCCTAATTCTCTCATTAAATCTTTTTTAATTTGACTTACTGCTGTTCTACTGCCTCGTGTAAATCTTATTTCAACCCGGGTTTTTCGACCGCGCGCATAGTTATCAGGATACGATCTTATATGTACATTTGCTTCGCTTTCGTAAAGATGTTTTGCAATTAAAAATAGGACACCCGATTTATCATTAGCATTAAATTCCATTATCCATCTGGATTCCCGAAATGCTATTAAGCGTTCAATAATTTTTCGGGTTGGCAATATTGTTTCAGATGAACTAGTATCTTCATAGTACATCCATTTTTCCAATGAACCCTCTTTATTAAATGGCATAACTATCAGTCCTACATTAATCAAGAAATCATCTTTACTGCCAAATTGTTCTTCAAATATCTTTGGAAACACGTCACTAATATTTGTATCAAGCTTTTTGCCTCTGACTTTAGAATATAGATGTTCAATTGTCCGTACACCTCTATCCCTTATTTTCTGAATAAATTCAGGGTAAGGTGTGTTTTCGTCAAATTCGACTCCCAGGATACTTCTGATGTTTCGGATAATTTGTCCGGATTGAAGTTGTCCCTTGAAGGTTTTAATAACTTCCGAATCTTCAGACAAACCCGTAGATTTAATGGCCGTTTCCACCAGTTGTTGAGTCATTTTTTCTTCAATATTCGTTGTGGCCTTTCCTGTAGTAACCAGTTCATATCGATTTGGTTCGATAGTCTGGTCGTTTTCAGTAAGAAACTCTGCCTTAACCCCTTCAGTAAGCGGAGTGTCCAATTCAGAATTTTCTGAAACGGTCCATTCTCCGTTTACAAGTTTGTAAATATTTACTCCGACGGTATCGTTTCCCAGATTTTTTCCGATTATGTACGCCAAATCCAGGGCAGTCGCATGCGAAGGCACAGAACGGGGGTTTCCTTCTTTATCAAGTACATTAACTGATCCGCGTTCCATAGTTTCTGTTACTTCTTCGAGCGTATCGGAGGACAGAGCCTGTTTATATGCGATTCGTAGTGATTCCAGTTTTGAACGGGCGATTTGCTCCTCATCTTCAGTCAATGAAATGGTGTTTATGAATAGATGAGCAGGTTCTATTAACATATCTTTCGTTTTCAGAAAAACCTTTAATTTAATCGGTTGCTTGCCATTCACAAGAATAATCGTTTCTTCTACCGCTTCTTTTAAATTTAATCTCTCGTCAATTTCCGTAGATCGTGCGTCCAATGCTTTGCTGAAAAACCTGTGCCATTTAAATAATTCTGTTTCATCAGTGCAAACAATATTTAGGTGAGGAATAAAATATTTATGACTTTCGGAGTCTATAGGTTGATTTTTTAAATCTTTATGAATCTGATAAATACTTGACGATTCTATTGTAATTAATTCGGTATTAAGTTCATTACCTTCGTATGTTTCATAATCAACCCAATCATTCATAATTTTCTGAATGTAAGGCATAAAAATATTATCGGTTTTATCTTTTTCCGCTTTTATGTTCTCATATCTGTCTATTTGAACGCTTTTGAGCGCGTAATTGCCAATCAGGTCTGCAAAATATGTAAATCCAAGTCGCCTTACCCACTTTTCATAGTAATCCAATGCAATTCCTCCCTTGCGCTCCCTTATTTTCTTGGTTATTGCTTCACTAGTAATTTGATTATGGATAACATCAGCCGCTTTTATAATAAATGCATAAATTTCATCATCGCTTTGAATAGCATCTAACAATTTTAATTCGGTATTTTTTTGATCTAAATTTTCTCTTTCTGTTATATCCTCACTTGTAACCATATCACTGGGTCCGAATATTTTTTTGGTTTTTACCTTTGAAACCAGATCGACCAGTCGGGCCGCTTTCTCACTTGTTTTTAGTTTAAGTTCTTCAATATCAGCACCTGTATCCTCCAAAATGTCGTGACAAAGAGTTGCCATTTGAACATCAATATCTGTGATTCCGTTTTCGGCTAAGATTATAGCCATCCATAAAGAATGAGTAATAGTTTCGTCGCCGGAACTTCTGAACTCCATTCTATCTGTGGTTGCAAATTTCAAATGTGCATAAAGATAAACTTCTTGTAATTTATTAAGTTGATCTGAAGTGTAACCTTGTTCATTCAATTTTGCTGTTAAATGAGAAAATAAATTTTCTCTTGAAACTCCGATTGGTTCAGGAAGCACATCATACTCAGAAATTGTATTTTTCGGTTCGCCATAGAATTGCAACAATCCTTTCGTATAATCATGGAAAGGCGTGGTTAATGCAATTTCTGCGGAAGGGATAGCTGGATTGCGTGGGCGATTTAGATACCAGATCTTACGCTGTTCAGGATTGATTTCCATATAAATATTAGGGGCAATTATACACCCAGCTAGTAAATATTTCCGTTTTGAAGCCTATTAGAGTAAATAGTAGAAGGTTAGAACGTAATCAACCCGTAGGGTTGATTAGCTTCCAACCCTTTACTTTTATTCAAACTTCGCGAAAACCGTGGAATCTTATTCCACGGATGAAGCGAAGCAGTGAACAAACTCTTCGAGCTTGTGCGAGAAAACCGAGGACTCTTAGTCCTCGGTTGTTTATTGATAACTACTAAGATTAAAAGTAATATTAAAAGAGAGGATTAATAGTATTTGATAACTAATTGCGGAGTATTGCCGGTTGCCATATTATTTTCTGCAGCTTCGAAGTAGGCGAAGTCGCCGGTAACGTCTCCTCCGGTATTTTCGGTCTGGAAATGGATCCGAAATTGGGAACGTGAACGGCCGTTTGCAATATCATCTTTGACACGGTCGGTGACAACAGCATCCTTCCACTCAATGCTGGCGTTGTTTGTCAGAGTAATAAAGCTCGAAGAAAGAGCCGCAGCTCCATAATCCTCATTATCCAAGGAATCTCCATAAGTCAGATGATCAACTTTAAGCGAACCTCCGGCTCCATAAGGATTTCCGATTATCTTCGCTTGGTAGAGTCGCAAACTTGCTTCCGTTATAGTTGCGCCTGATGGGATATCACTCAAATCAAAACTAACAAAACCTCTGGTTACCAAGTTCACGTTTCTTCCTGCTCTTATTTCCAGAGTCGCGTTTCCGCCGTTATTGCTCGAGCGGAATCCGTCGAGGGATGTGCTGGAAGATAATATCTTTGATTTAGGAATAGGGGTGGGCGAGGACGTTGGTGTTTTTGTGGATAAAAGTTTTTTGGTCGGTGTAATAGAACCTGATGCAGTGGCCGTGGGAGTAGGACTGGATATGATTTCTGTCGGCTCGGGAGTTTGCGTTGGGGCGGGTGTGGGGGAAGGATTTTCGCTTGAATTACTTCTTTTCCCCAAAAAGTATGAGCCGCCTCCGATTAAGAGCATTAAAACGACAAAGCCGGCTATTAATATGATTAATTTGCTTTTAGAAGAGAATTTCTTGACACTGGCTTCCGGCGGTTGACTTACATTTTCTGTTGATTCCTCGGTTCGAAAAACAGGCTCGTTATCCATTTTGAGGCATAGTACACTAAACAATATCTCCACGTCAACGGGTGATTACATTGTGCGACCTACCTACCGGCAGGCAGGCTAGCTTACAAGTATTGTCCCTGCAAGCTGTAATCGTTGTTATCGGTTTAGCTTTAAGTTATAATTTGGAATCATGAAAAATAAAAACGATCAGCGTGGAATCATAAAGTCGACCTCTCTTCAGGAATGGAGTAAATTAACAAATAAGTATTTTGGCAGAAAATTACGAGTAGAAGAAAGAAAGGACAGGGGAGCAATTTATGCTCTTCTCAAAACGATGGGTGTGCCTTATGAGCGATATTACTCTTTTTCCTCTGGAGATGAAATTACCGAGGATCAATTTTTTATAGCAGTTGGAGATTTAGGATTACCATTTTGGATTAGCGCCACACCTAAATTAGGTATAAATGACCTTAACCGTATGGCGAAATTAAGGATTGAAAATTCCCATGAAGGTTGGAAATTTATCCGAGAACTACCGAGACTAAAAGATTATAAGATCATAGTTATGCAGTATGCAGATGATCCTGAGTTTAAAGGTTCAGCGTGTGTATCTGATAATTTAGTTGGAATTGTAGATTTTGTGAAAGGAGATAAGCATCCCCAGCTTATCGCAGGACTAACCTTAACCGATCCTATGCTATTTGATGAGCAAAGAATTATCAGATACTCAAAGTTATTGGATGAAGAATATCAGGAGGAAGTTTATGGTTATGTTTCAAAGCACCCTGGTCATTATGAGTTTCAGTATGGTTTCTTGGATGGGAAAAAGTGTTTATCGTTTTTTGATTATAACGATGAACCTGCTTATGAGGATATCGATGATTTGTTTAAAGACCTGATGATTTATTTAAATGGGGATACTTCGGTAAAAGTCGATGACGGAGTTATTGTGAAAGGTTTGCCGGCATGTCTGGGAAAAGCGGAAGGTATAGCAAGAGTTATAATGAGTAGTGAACATTACAGATTTGCTAATCTTCAAAAAGGTGAGATTTTGATAAGCGATGCAACAGTCCCCGAAATGACACCGATTATGAAAAATGCTTCAGCAATTGTAACCGATTTGGGCGGGATTACTTCTCACGCAGCGATTGTTTGCCGGGAGATGAATATACCGTGTATTGTAGGCACAAAGACTGCCACAGAAAAGATTAGCGAGGGGATGAAAATAGAGGTAGATGCATACAAAGGTCTTGTTTTCGTGGTTGAACCTTAAATTTCCGGAATTTGTTCTAAAGCATCATCGATTTTTACATAGAGGTTTTCAAACGAAGCGTTATTTTCAAAAAGAAAATCAGCAAGTTTGATACACTTGTGAATATTTTCTTCGTTAGGTTTATCTGATTCCATTTCACTTCTTTCGGTCTTTATAAACTCAGCAAACGAGCTATTGTCGGTTGTGCTAGCACGCTTCTTTATCCTTTGATACCGGATTTTAGGATCTGCATCAACTGCAAAAAGGTAAAACTTACCCTTTTTCCGGAGAGTTTTCACTTCACTTGGGTTCCGAAGGCTTTCAATAATACAGTTTCTATTAGTCTTTCTTGCGCTTTCATAAAGAGTTTCGGCAAGAAAGTTAGGACCATTCTTTTTTCTTAATTTATTAGCCAAATCGATTAGATTAGGACGACTGGCTTTAAGGTGTTGCTTATTTAACTCTTTCGTAAGATAATCTCTGACCGAAAAGTGTTTGAACCCCCTTCTAGTAATAAGATACTCAACAACTGTTCCTTTTCCGGCGCCGTTCGTGCCTGTTATACCAATGATTATCATTTTGTGGTACAAATAATGTTAAACAATATTTATTATATGTCTAAAAAATCCGGACTAACAGCTTCTTTCGCAAATATCATTGGAGTTATTACCCTTATTTTGGGCGTATTCGGAGGAGTCTATTTGGTACAAAAAGAACAGGATATAACAAATAAAGCATCCGAAATTAAAGAACATAAAGTAGTTGTTTGCCATAGAACAGGATCCGACTCAAATCCTTGGGTGCAAATAGAAGTTTCGGAAAATGCCCTGAATCCGCACTTGGAACACGGCGATATTCAGGGAAATTGTCCTTCACAGAAAAAAGATGACGAGGGCAAGGATGATAAAAAAGACGATAAAGGCGGCGGAGGCCAGGGTGGAGTAAACTTGGGAACAAACGTAACAGTGGTTAATCAGGTAGTTGCAGAAGCCCCCGAGCCCTTGCCTGAGGTTAGGTATGTTTACATTACAACTAGACTTGATTTCTGGGTTAAATTCCAAGGCATTGACTCAAAGAAAAAGAATAAATCCGTGAGGGTGATTTTCAGGAATGAAGATGAGCTGCATGTATACAACAAGGTAATTGTGACATCGGATGCAAAAGGAGTATATAAAGGCGTGATTACCGATATCAGGCCGGGTACTTATGAAGTCTTGGTCAAAGGCGATGGTTACTTGCAGAGGATGTTTGAGAATATCATCATCAAGCGCGGAGTGAATATTTATTATTGGAATGACAGGGAACTATTAGCGGGAGACTTTAACTCGGATAATATCCTGGAACTTAAAGACGTAGCAGAATTACTGTCAGTATACAACGAAGAAATTAATCCGGTCCAAACTGGATTTGAGGTTTTTGATTTAGACCTGGATGGATATATCGAAATAAAAGATATCGAGCTTGTTTTAATCAACTTTAATCAATTGAAGTTGGTAGGAGAAGAATAATAATGAAAAGTTTAAGAAGATATTACATATTTATAATTTTCTTAGGAGTATTGGTAGGCTTAACGCTAGTTAGACGTGACCAGTATATGAGAAGTTTAGCTCAAACTCCGGCTGACGTCGGGACGGTAAAGGTTTTAACTGAAAAACTGGAAGGGAAAGAAAACGTTTCAAGGATAAACGTTATGTTCAGAACCGGAACCGCTCAAGATAAAGTTGAAGCAATAAGTTCGCTTGCAATGAGAATATATATTAAGGGACAGGATAGCGCTAGCCTTCAAATTGTTGATAAGGGCGCTAATGAGTCTGATAAGATTGAAATATCAAGCGAACTTCCGGTTGGTGAATGGAGATTTCCTGTAAATTTTGTAACAAAAAACGAAGACGGAATAGTAATTGATTTTGCGGCAATTAACATTACGAAAGACGGTTATTTATCATCCGAGTATAGGAAATTGGCAACTTTTTATATTAAAAATGATAAGGAAGAATCCGACTTTGATTTAACTTTCGATAACGAACTGTCTTTCATGTACAGTAAACGAAGACCAACAACAAATATCTGGGATGCGACTAAGTAGCTAATAGCTTAAAGAAGCAATCATTTGATTGACGGTATCTTCATAACCTGCATTTTGCTTATCTGAAACGAGCATGGTTAAAAGGATATAATCTTTAGGACCTTTTTCGATATAGAAGTATC
>Ga0209518_1000288_pt1 | contig 67641 bp, 91 predicted proteins | sample RifGroB1_FD_183993 | JGI IMG/M metagenome (GOLD analysis project Ga0209518, IMG submission 183993) | Groundwater microbial communities from Rifle, Colorado, USA - Groundwater B1 (SPAdes) (version 2) | ecosystem: Environmental > Aquatic > Deep subsurface > Groundwater | place: Rifle, Colorado... | reverse complement strand
ACGCGGCCCGCTGAATATCAGCAAGCCCTGGGTTGAGCACGACTGGACGATTCCGCCCACGGTATGGACGCTGGTTCGCACAGTTCCAGATTGCATTGCCCTTCTGGCGAAGCACGGGGAAGAGGTTGAGGTTCTCTCTCTGGATCACGATCTGGGGAATACGGATAGAGGCCATACGGGCTATGACGTGCTGACTTGGATTGAAGAGCGGGTCTTCAACGATTCGAGTTTCTACGTCCCCGAGATCCGAATTCACTCCATGAACCACAGTGAGGGCGGGGTGAAGAAGATGAAGGCCGCCGTAGAGTCGATCCGGCGGATGAAGGAGGGGGCCAAGTGAGTTATCCCGTGCGAGCGGAAAAAAGAGAACGGGGAGGCTTAGCCGCCGCGGTTCCTGAGTAGTTTAGACAAGGAGGTGCTCAAATGCCAGTCTTGAATCCACAGGCTCTAATCGACGAGCGGGTCAACGCTCTCCGAGCCTTTCACGAGCAAGTAGGTTTGCCCCGTGCTGAGATTGATGTCTCCGGCGGGGTGGACTCCGCAGTGGTTCTCGGATTGCTTGCAAGGGCACTGGGGCCGGAGAATATCACGGCGGTCTACCAGGGGATTGCATCAGCCCCTAGTTCGTTGGAACGGGCTCGGGATGTTGCCAAGGTGTTTGGGGTTCGGCTTATCGAGTGCGATTGGACGCAGACGGTTCGGAGGATTCATGAACTCGCGGAAGAGTTCATCATTGGAGCCGGGGTTAGGCACCCCTTCCTTGGGGAAGTGCTCAATCGTTGCAATGAGGATCCTACAGTATTGGGGAGCCTTCGTTCGACTTTCCGGGCTCCGATGGGGCGGTTCATCAACCGTCTCATGGGCAATGGTGTTCGACACGGCACGGGTAATGAAGATGAAGACCGTTGGATGAGGTTCTATCAGAAAGGCGGGGATGGTGAAGTGGACACCAACCCGATAGCCTTCTTGAGCAAGGGTGAGGTCTGGCAGCTTGCCCTAGCTCTTGGTGTTCCGAAGTCCATTCTTGAAGCTCGTCCGTCTCCCGATCTGTGGGGTACTGGGGATCAGCACAACGATGAGGATGAGATCAAGTCCTACTTGGGACTCCCCAAAGACTGCCCCTACCCGATGTATTCCTACGTGGACTTTGCCACGGGGCAGTACAAGAACGTGGGGCTGATCGAACGGGTCAATCGTTTCCTTGACGGAAACTGGCAACCGCCGTCCAATACCTACGCCGAGAAGGTTGCGATGTCCATGTTTGACGCTGTGTGCCCTCCCCACTTGAACGATGTGCTGAGAGTTGCGGGAGACTGTGGTCTGTTTTCTGATGTAGACCCAGGTGTAGTCGCTATCCTGCTTGAGTCTGCCCGTCGGGTTGAGAGAACAACGCGACACAAGTTCAATCCAAACATTCCGATGCTCGGATGTCGGCAAGACCTGGTGAGTGCTGGGGTCTTGACCAACGAATTGCCGGTGTAGGGGGTGCTAGATGTTGAGCCTAGTCTGTAGTCGTTGTGGATCTGGTGGCGGGGATTTGTTTCAACGTCGGTTACCCGACGGCACTCAAGACGTATGTTTGTGTATGGCGTGTTCCAATAAGAGTGCGGTCCCCCTGAAAGGGCCGCCAATTCGGGATTGCGGTGTTCCGCTTGTGATCGTCCCAAAGGATGCGTGATGATTGGAGAGCAGAGTGTGGATCTCAAGTTTCAGTGTCTCTCTGAGTTCATTGATGTGACTAGGGAGATAGTCGTCGCAGCCCGTGCTGTGGTGCGAGACACGGAGGCGTCATTCCTTAGAATGCCTGATTCACTTGCGGCTCTGAAAGAGGCACTTCGGCGACTTGAAGAAGTAGCGGGGCGCACAGATGCGTAACCCCAAGCCTCTGTCTTCTCGTAGGGCTAAGCCAGAGTCTGCTAGTAACCGTCGGGTTGACAAGGTTGTATATCTGCTTCTCCCCAAGGGGAAGCAGTGGCATCCAGCGTTCGAGTCATCCCATCCAATGGTGTGGCAACTCTCGGAGCGCATTTTCAGAAGCCGTTATTCTGCTATGATCTGGCTCAAATCCTGTGGCCCCGATGTCGAGGTTGCATTCGAGCCGGTTGCTGTCCAGATGATTTCGATAGGAGAATGACAATGGAAGACAAGAACCTGTTCACCCCCGCAGAAGACAAGAAGGCCGCTGCCGAGGGCTACATCCGTAGGTCTGTTGACGCGCTGATTCAGTTGGCTGAGGCGTTAACTGGGTTACGGGATGCAGTTCAGAAGGATCCTAATGCACTGATGTCGGAGGGGGCGTTCAATACCCTCCAGTTATTGCCGTTTCCGTTCCTGCGGTTGCTCCAAGCCAGCATTCTTCGACACGACGTTCGTACCGTCATGTTTCTCAAGGGTTTCCAGGAGATTCTGTCCGGGGTTGATGCGAGTCTCTTGGAGGAGTTCAAGGACGGGTTGGCTCTGTTGGACAGAGTTCGCAAGGTGCTCCCTGAAATACCCGCAAAGCACATTCAGTTGACAATAGACGATGGCTCTAGTCACAGAGTCACTGTGGAGACCTGTGCTTATCCAGACGGGTCTTCTGAAAAGATAGACGTGAATCACTGGTTTGGTATTGGGAAGTTCGTTGTTTCAATACCTCGAAACCGGACTGCTTTCGATGCGGTGTCAAGTGGGATACCAACGTCCACAAGGGAGATCGCGGCTCGGCTTGAGATTGAGTTTGGGTTGGCGGACAAGACTCCGGGGACTGGAGATTGACAATGACAGCCGCCGTCAAGATGACCTGGAGGCTAAGTTCGAGCCGGTCGCCGTCCAGATGACCTCAATAGAAGGGACGCCTAGATGATCTACATGCTCGTTCTTCAACACGGGAAAAGCCGATACTTGATCGCAGATGAGGGCGTATCTACAGTGACTGCGGTAACTTCGCGTGCAGCCGTAGTGGTGCCTTGGGCAAACACCTTGAGGGAGAAAACTTCCCGTGGACAAGCTGCATCTCTGTCTCTCGTTCAGGTTGAATTCCCAGATCTGCGGGTTGTTGGACTTAAGTCCAAAGCCCGCTTACTAGAAGTCTGCCCGGTAACAAGCAGGTGCTATGGGTTGACAGGCACCTCTTGGATGCCTGATGGGTACAAGATCCCAGGGAAGACATTCCCGGAGTGGGATCGAGGCGTTTCCCTTTGGGATTTGCTAGGAGAACGGCGAGGATATGACTGTTTCAACCATGCTCCGTTGCCCCCGCCATGAGGAGGGCGTCGTTGTTGAATATGACGCCGTCCGTTATCCAGACGGCTGTCCTATTTGCGCACACACAAAGCGCAGGCAGGCTCCTGATCGCCCGATGAGCTTACGAGAATACGATGAGGTGGCTCTTGCTCCGATGAAGTATGGTCCGCCAACAGGAAGGTAATCGTGATCAAGCAAGTCATAGTTTTGAGAACCAAATACCCGAATGGTAAAGGTGGGTTCTTCAAGCCACGTCTGGGTAAGTTGGCGGCTCAAGCCGCCCATGCCAGTATGAAGGTCTTCTTCGACCGCCTATCTATAAACTATCAACGAGATGATTTCCGGACATATGCCCTAGGTCCGAGGGAGGATTGGGATTGGCTTGGAGCAGTGAGACCCTGGATTGAGGGCATCTTCACCAAGATCGTTGTTGGCTGTGAGACAGAACAGGAACTCTCAGATCTTGACGTGAAAGCCCGTGCCATGAAGCTCCCGACTGCCCTGATCAATGACGTTGGCAAAACGGAGTTTCACGGGGTTGAGACTCTTACTGCTTTGGCAATTGGCCCCGCCGAGTCTGACCAGATAGACAAGGTTACGGGTCACTTGAAACTACTGTAGGAGAACAGTCATGAACAAAACATTCTTCGCTCTTCTTGTGGCTGGGATGATCGGTTTGATCGTGGCCGGTATCCTTGTGCTTATCCAGATGTATTCAGTGACTCCTGGTAGCAATTCCCCGCCTTGTGTAGTCATTCAATTCTCGGTCCCTGGTGAATCGCCCCTGTGCGCAATCCACTGTAGTTGGACTGGGGTGAAGTCGGATGTTCTCTCGGTGCCTTGCTCCTGGTTCGGGAAAACGTTGTCAATGACTGGAGGTGAGAGATGAGCCTGAAACTTTCCTATTCCAAACCCGAGGGTCTGGAAGCCAAGACCGCCTTCACAGGCTCGGACATCTTCCTTGGCGACTACCAGATCTCGATGGAGGACTTTCTCGCTCTGACCGAATATGTCCTCACGAACACTGATCTGGCGGGCGATAAAGACCCTAGGTGGCGGTTCATCACGAGGATCCGGGCTTCTGGGATCGTCCCAGGTTGGGATAGTGCTCAGAACTCTCAATGTCTCCGCATCAATGTCCCGAGGGATCTATGAGTCCCTACGCGGAGTGGATCGACGATTACGTTGCTCGGATAGGTGTTCAATCGAGGCGGCAACAAGCCTCTTGAGGTGTCTAATGGATGAATCAGGAACTAATACGTGGGTGGTTGTTGGTCCAGATGGGCAGTTCATGGATCGTTTGTATCAGTCGGAGGTGTCCGCCCTGGCGGACATCGAGAAGAATAAGTGGCCGGGACCAGGAATCACGGTTCGCCGTGTTACGGTGACCCTCGATGAGGTGGTTGGCACGGTGAGCACGGCGCAGGTGACTGTGGCTCAGTATCAAGCCTTTCTCACGGCCCAACTAGGAATTAAGGTCCCGTCGTTCTGGGACGAGCAATTGAAGTGCCCTCACCTGCCCGTGGTGGGCATGACCGCGTTAGATGCCGATGCCTACTGTGCCTGGAAAGGATGTAGGCTTCCGACGGAAGAAGAGCTAGATGTGGCTTTCTGCGCTGGCGTTTTTCGACTTTTGCCCGCCTTGTGGGAATGGACTTCGACTGTAGAAGGGGCCTCCAAGCGCGTTCTCCGCGGCGGCTCCTGGGACTACGATCCAGGGCACCTCCGCGCTTCGTTCTGCGTCGGGGTCGATCCGACGTACCGCAATGGCTACTACGGTTTTCGCTGCGCCCGGAAGTGAGAGAAAATGAATCCTGCCTATGCAGAATGGATCGAGGGCTACATTGTCCGCCAGCCAGGACGATTCCTTCGAGGTAAGTGTAAGGAAGCCACCATTGCAATGGTGGCTTCCTTCCCCGAGTTGCGGCAGGCTTGTGGGTTCACCTATTCGATACATGGCCGCGAGCAGCATTGGTGGTGTGTCACTCCAGATGGGATTGTCGTTGACCCCACGGGCGAGCAGTACCCGGGTGGGGTTATGGAGTACGAGGAACTTGATCCCAACGATCCCGAAACCCAAAGAAAAGTCCCTACTGGGGTGTGTCAGAATTGCGGTGAGGACGTGTATGGGGGTGCCATGCACTGCTCCGATGCTTGCGCGATAGAGGGAGCTCTCTCTTTGTAAAGGAGGTGGACCATGCCAGGTTCCGTAAGCGATAGCTTTGTCCCCGGGTTCGGAACCAGATCCAACGCCAAAGATGTACGGGAAGCCCTAGAAAGGGTTTGCCGCAAGTTGACTCGGATTATTGGTCCAAAAGAACTTCGGGATATTGTGACGGTTGCCCAGAGTCGAAAACACGGGCTGCATTGGGATGTGGTTCTCTCTGAAAAAGAGCTGCGGCTACTCCGGTTCGCGTTGAACCGGGCATTAGAGTCCCTGTGAGGTTCTTTGGCTCAGTATCAAGTGTAAAGGAGAAGAGCAAATGACAACTGCCTACAAAGTATTCACCCACGATCTAAGATCCCCCATTCAAGGTGGGGAACCTGTCTGGGATGGCTCCCTCCCTTACATCCTCCCTGTTGTTCCAGTGGATGGAAGTTCAGATGACTGCGGCGCAGGTTGGAATGCCTGTCCCACAGGGGACACCGCACTCCAAATTGCAGGACTTTGGCCTGACGGTCGTCCTTCTCGTCTCTTCCGATTGGAAACGGATCAACCCGTTATCATCCGGGACAATAAGATCAGAGCAGCTTCTTGGACTGTTCTTGAGGAAATCAAGGATGTAACCCCGCATGTCCGAAAATTCAGCGAACTCTTTGAGGGGTTTGCAGACGAAATCACCGTGGAGCAGATGGCTTGGCGTCATGCCCTTTCACGGCCCTTTCAGGATGAACAGGCAGTGATAGCGGGGTTGATGGAAGCCCTCAAGGTTCGAGGGCTGGAGAACTGGGGCCTCAAACGATTTGAGAATACCAGGGCTGCCAGGGGTGCCCGGGATACCAGGGAGGCTAAGGCTGCCAGGGATACCTGGAATGCCTGGGTTGCCCGGGATGCCTGGGATGCCTGGGTTGCCCGGGATGCCAGGGCTGTCGGGGATGCCTGGGCTGCCTGGGATGCCAAGAATACCTGGGCTGCGAGGGATGCCCTCACAGTTTGGTTTGCAGCAAGAAGGGTGTTCATCTCACAGGATCCCATGCTCTTGACCACGGGGCTACGGGATGCCTATCAGGCAGGACTGGAGATGGCTATTCCAGTTGGGCCGACAACGTTGGGTTGGAGTATGAAGTTGGATAGAGCATTGGAATCCCTGTGAGATTCTTTGACTTAGTTTGTTGCCAAACCGGGTAGAAAGAGTGCCCGAGATATCGGGCGAAGGAGGAACTTTGAAGATCCATGCCATTCTTGTTGACTGCCAGAATGACTTCTGTGTGGCCGATGATGGCCACGGGAACCACGGTTCCCTTGTCGTCCCCGGGGCGGACGAGGACATGCAGCGTCTTGCTGGCATGATCCGTCGTCTCGGTTCCAAGATTGACGACATTCACTGCACGCTGGATTCGCACCAGACCGTGGGGATTGAGCGCCCTCGCTGGTGGAAGCGTGTGGGGGACGGTGCTCCCCCGGCTCCGTTCACCGTTCTCGGGATCCATCCAGACGGCAAGAGAATCGTCAAGGTAGACTTCTCCACGGGGAAGCCTGTTCACACCGATGAGGAGTACACAACCTATTTGCCCAGCTTCTTGCACAAGGGCGGGCCGACGGGCAAGGGTGTCTTTGGCTATCTGGAGGCTCTTGCTGCCAAGGGCCGCTATCCCCACGTCGTGTGGCCCGTACACTGCACGGTGGCTTCGTGGGGGTGGGGTGTTGTTCCGGATCTTCATAAGGCCCTGTGCGAATGGGAACACGATCAGTTTGCCCGCATCAACTACGTTACGAAGGGAAACAACCCTTGGACCGAGCACTTCTCCGGTGTGCAGGCAGAGGTTCCCGATCCTAGTGACCCAAGCACGCAGGTGAACACGCGGCTGATTCAAACCTTGGAGGAGGCAGACATCATTGCCGTAGCCGGAGAGGCTTTGAGCCATTGCGTTGCTAACACAGGACGGGGCATCGCAGAAGCCTTCTCCGATCCCAAGTACGTCGAGAAGCTGGTTCTGCTCACGGACGCATCCAGCAACGTTCCAGGATTCGAGTTTCTCGGGGATGCCTTCTTGAAGGACATGCAGGCAAAGGGCATGAAGACTTCTACGACGGTGGAATTCTTGGCGTAGGAAGGTGCTCGATGGTTGTGTTTGTGTTTGTTCTTGGGGGCTTTGCGGGCTGTTTCATGGGTTTGTGCCTTGCGCTCTTGGTGCTTGATGTATGGAGGAAGTAGCCATGCAGCGGAAAGAGACTAGGCATGTCGCCGTTCTGCTGAAGGAGATCGAAAGACTCCAAGCCGAGATCCTAAAGATCAAGAAGTTCGAGCCGAAGCCCGAACCCAAGCCGACAGACCGCATCTGGTCGGGTAAGGCAACAGTAAGCCCCCGGTGGAACCCATGACCAAGGCTGATGTGAAAGAATTCATCATTCGGAGGATTCTAGGTGAGACCATCCCAAACCCCTGGGCACAGCCTGGTTTGCCCGCCCGTTTGTCCGATAGGGAGTGGGAAGAGAGATCTGCCCGGTGGGAAGCTGACCGGAAGGCTCTTGCCACAAAGCTCGGGTGGAAAGCTATGACTGCTGAGCAACTGCTTGCTCAGTTGCCGGACGGAGAGCTGACGAGTCTATGGATAGAGCGGCTGCCCGAGCCGCAGAAGGAGAACCAAGATGCCTAAGACAACTGTTTCTGGAGCAAAGGCTTTCAACAAGTGGTGGCGGGAAAGTGTTGGTGAGTGGCTGAAAGACACCTATAAACAGGAGTTTGTCAAAAGCATCTTCCTTGAAGGCTATCGAGCAGCCAGGGCGGATTCCAAGATCCAGGTTGACCGAATACTGCTTGACGGCCGCACGGCCTTGAAGGGGAAGAGCAATGCCTGAGTTCCGAAAGAAGCCTGTGGTGATTGAAGCTGTCCAGTACCTCGGGGACGAAAGATTCAACCTGATTCGGCAGTTTGTCGGTCCCTATACGATCCTGCACCAACTGGGGGACAGCAAGCTCGGTATTCAGACCCTTGAAGGGGTTATGGGGGTAAGCCCTGGAGATTGGGTTATCAAGGGGGTCAAGGGGGAATTTTACCCCTGTAAACCGGACATTTTTCAAGCCACCTATGAGCCTGTAGATTGAGCGGTACACGGCCGCAGAAGGAGAACAAGATGCCTAAGTTCCAAGACAACGGGATGGAGACCCACAACATCGGCGGGTCAAACTTCCAGTTTTCAGCAGTCAAGATCGACTCACTTGGCGCGAGCGAGTACACCCTAGCGGTTATCGCAGTTGACTGCTCGGGTTCCGTAGCTCCCTACAAGGCAAGTATCGAGAAGGCTTTGCAAGAAGCCGTTGGGGCTTGCCGCAAGTCTCCCAGGGCAGATAACCTGCTCCTGCGTGTCGTTTTCTTTGACACCGCAGTGCATGAATTCCACGGATTCAAGCCGTTGCCCGATTGCAACGAGGCAGACTACGTGGGGTGCTTGCCCTGTGGGGGTATGACTGCTCTTTACGACGCAGCCTATACCACAATCAAGTCGGCAACCGATCTCGGCAAGCAGATGGTTGCCAAGCAGTATCAGGTCAATGCCGCTGTGTTCGTGATCACGGACGGGGAGGACAACGCCTCCTCGGTGAGTCGCAAGATGGTAGCTGACGCCCTGACTGAAGCTCGGCATTCCGAGGCTCTGGAATCCATCATGCCCGTGCTCATCGGGGTCAATGCACAGCAGGGAGCATTGGACCCCTACTTGGATTCGTTCAAGACCGAGGCGGGGTTCCAGCAGTTCGTTGGGGTCACGGCGGATCAGAAGACCCTGGCGAAGTTGGGCGGGTTCATCAGCCGGTCGATATCCAGTCAAAGCCAGTCGCTAGGTAGCGGCGGTGGAAGCCAAAGTCTCAAATTCTGAGGTGGCTTGATGCGGATCCGCCGAAAAACTTGAGCTGCCCCTGAGACAGTATCTTTTTAGAGGCTTAGGCACAACCCTTTCTGAGTAGACATGCTGGAGGTGGCAAATGAAACCCAACAGCAAGTTCCCTGTTGCGGACGCAACCTGTCCCGTCTGCCGTAAAGTTTACGGTTCTCGGGCCAGAAAGGCGTGTACTGGGTGCGGCACTTGCTGCAAGTGCTGTCATTGCCCCGAGCCCGAGTTCGTCTCGGGCAAGGAAATGCAGGAGTTCGCTGCCGCCTTTGGTGCGGTAGATGAATGCTGATTCCTACTTCGCCATTGGAAAGTCTCACACAGTCTGTCAGGACTATGCCCGGGCAGGGAACTGCTTTGCCATAGTCTCTGATGGCTGTTCAAGTTCCCCCGACTCGGACTTTGGTGCCCGGGCACTCACGATGGCGGCAATTGAGGTTCTCGAATCCTTCGGGGATCAGTTCCCCAACCAGGGTGACAGGATGATGAGGCAGGCCGTCCTGTATGTCCCCCACTCACTCCCTGTTGAGTGTCTTGATGCCACCCTGCTTGCTGCCTATCCCCAGGAGGATGGTCGCATACAAGTCATTGTATGCGGAGATGGCATTGTCTTTGGGATCAAGCACGACGGGGACATAGTTTCCTACGAGATCGATATGGGAGGTATGCCGAACTATCTTTCCTACTTGCTTGACCAAGAACGAAGCCGTAGATATGCCGCGAGCGGACCCGACAAGTTTACTGTGCAAAAGCGTGTCGTCGGGGCAGACGACACCGTCAAGAGTGACCAAACCGACGAATGGCATTTTCGTTCGGGATGCCCTGATGTGGCTTGTAGGTTCAACCCCGCAGAGTACAAGTTTGTAGGTGTTGCCACCGACGGGCTTCTGTCTTTCCAACATCGAGAGACACTAGCTCCTATCCCACTTGGTGAGGTACTCAAACACGTTACAGACATTCGGGTGCCGACGGGAGCCTTTGTGCAGCGGTCAAGTAAGTTCTTCCTTCAGAAGACGTGCCCCAAGTTGGGTTGGCAGCATTCCGATGATTACGGGGTTGCGATGATCTACACGGGAGAGTCCAAATGACAACCGCCTACAAGGTATTCACCTACGATCTACGATCTCCACTCCAGGGAGGGGATCCTATCTGGGACGGGTCACTTCCATTCACCCTCCCTGTTGTCCCCATTGATGAAGGACCAGAAGAATGTGCGGCTGGTTGGAATGCCTGTGCCGAAGGGCACCAAGCACTCCAAATAGCTGGATTGTGGCCAAATGGCCGTCCCTCTCGACTCTTCCAAGTAGAGACAGACCACCCCGTCATCACCCGTGGGAACAAACTCAGAGCCGCATCTTGGTCTATCCTTGAAGAAATCAAGGATATTACCTCCCATGTCAGAACCTTGAGTGAACCCTTTGGGGACTTGGCGGATGAAATCACGCAAGAACAGATGGCTTGGAGAGATGCCCTTTCTCGACCCATTCGTGATGAACAGGCTGTTAAGGCAGGATTGGAGGAGACTCTCAAAATTCGGGGGCTGGAAGGTTGGGAACTCAAGCAATTCAATCACGCTAGGGACGCTTGGTCCGCTTGGGACGCTAGGTCCGCTTGGGACGCTAGGTCCGCTTGGTACGCTAGGTCCGCTTGGGACGCTAGGTCCGCTAGGTCCGCTTGGGACGCTAGGTCCGCTTGGGACGCTAGGTCCGCTAGGTACGCTTGGTCCGCTTGGGACGCTAGGTCCGCTTGGGACGCTAGGGACGCTAGGTCCGCTTGGGACGCTCTAACGGTGTGGTATGCAGCCAAGATGGGCAGGATAAAACAGGATCCCATGCTTCTGACAACGGGACTCCGGGATGCCTACAAATCGGGCCTGGAAGTCGCCTTTCCTGTTGAACCTAAGATATTGGGTTGGAATATGATCTGAAATTTACACGGGGGAGCCTGTTGGGGCTTAGAATCCCCGTTGCTTGAGTAGTATGGATGGGAGGGTCAAATGGCTTCAGTGCAGCTATCCAATTCAGTTAGAGGGTTTGTGTACAATTGCACTCGTGCCCATACCCGCTACGTTGAAAGCCAAGCGGCAAGAAACTGTCTTGAATGCCCTCCGGATGAGAAACGGCGGATTGAACGGGAGTGGACGGAAATTCGCCTGAAACTTGCGGACGCTGTTCTTGCCGAATTTGGGGGATTGGATGGCTGAGAAGTCGAGAGCGATAGTCTACGAGAGTCCCGACAGGTTCTTGTTTGGGAAAGAACTGGGGGTCTACCGAGATGGTCTCAGCTACCATGTCAGAATAATCCAGCCTGTAAGCCTCACGTTCCTCGGGCAATGGCCTGACGGGACAGTTGAGGAATTCGTGTGGGCACCAAGGGAGAAGTGAGATGGACGGCAGTTTGCTTGAACTGGCCCTACAACGCCCCTTGAGTCATCATTTGCAAAGGCCAGAACAGCAACGGGCCAACGATAGGATGTTAGGGCTGTTGGATTGGAACCCCAGTGCGTCTGAAGCCGCCGAGTATATCAAGCGGCGGGCCGCTATGGGGGATGAGGCCATGTTTAGCGTCTTCGCTCTGTCGGATGGGTCTATTACGAAAGAGGGGGAGAAGAAGTAATGGGATTGTCTATCGGACAGAAGTTGGGGGACGCCCTCAACACCATCGAGCTTGCACGGGAAGATCTGACTCGCTTACACGCAGTCGAAGAGGCGATCCTGTCGGGTGAACCCCTATGGGTAGTTTGTAGAAAGGGCGGCTACCCGATTGGACTGTTTGCTTGCCAGGTCACAGCCAAAGCCTGGGCAACCGAGAGGCACTATGTAGTTCAGTCGTGGCCACCAGAGAAAGGGTTTGAGAAATGAAAGCGTTACTTGCCTGTCTGTTCGTACTCGGCTGTCTTTCCTGTACTTCACAACAGGTTGCCCGACAGTTTGGCGGTACCGCTGGTGTCACTGTTCCCGCAGGGCAGAAGGTTGTGCTGGTTACCTGGAAGGTAGACGATCTGTGGATCCTCACTCGCCCCATGAAGGAGGGCGAGGAACCTGAGAAATACGAGTTTCAAGAGTCCTCAAGTTGGGGGATCTTTGAAGGCACCGTGGTCATTCAGGAGGCAAAATGAAGTGGCTCTGCAACCTTCTCAAGGATCCTCTGGCGTGGGTTCGTCTGATTATTGCTGTGTCTATTCTTCTGTCCTTGGTGGGGATATATTACGGGCAGCGTTGTGCAGCGGCTTGTGAGACAAGAGGCCACGCCCACAGTAACACCCAAGTCTGGGGTTATTTTGAGGTAGCCTGTCAGTGCATGGCTCCCGTAGGAGAACCTTTCGAGCCATGATTAACAAGGGGGCAAATGGAAACTGACCTCTATAATAGACTGAAAAGACTGTTCCCAGTGGACACTGTGGACATCACGGAAGAACGATTGCTGATCGTGAGTTGGGCATTTACAGGTCTGGCGCCAAAAGAACGAGAAAGCAGTCTGCTTCGTGACGAGCCAGACCTGGAGGGTAAACGGTTCGTCCTCTTGACTCCTGCGGAGGTCAAGGATCTGGCTCTTGGCAACCCCGTGGCCAACAGTATGCCCCCCGCTGAGAAAAGCTTCGTAGCGGGGGAAGTCGAGCGGATGCAAGATAGGTTTCGGACGGCAGATCTGTACGGGTTGACGCTTGATACTGCGTCCCTGTTTCAGAACATGCTTACATGCCTACGCCTTCACGAGGCTGCCCTTGTCGTTTCTGCCCGGGACATCAAGGAGCTGCGAGAAGCCTTGGCGCACAGGAAGGACTCGGAAACGTGAAGGTCTACGTTCAAGGCAGCGGTTCTGCTCTTGACTTGACCCAACGGGACTATGTAGCAAGTGGGGGACAGGGCGCGATCTACGCTCGTGGAGGAACCGCCTACAAAATTTACCATGATCCGTCCAAGATGATCCCCCCTGGTAAGGTTCATGAACTCGCTGCTATCACAGACCCCAGAGTGATTCGTCCTCAGCAGATGCTTTTGGACGCCAAGAGCAAGGTCATCGGCTACACGTCCCGATTCGTCAAGGATGCCTTTGTGCTTTGCCAGTTGTTCCCCCGTTCTTTCCGAGAACGGGAAGGGGTAACTCACGACATGATCCTAGAGCTTGTCCGCAAGCTCCAAGAGGGGATTCAGCACGTTCACCGTGCCCGTATTCTCCTGGTAGACCTGAACGAAATGAACTTCCTGGTTCCTCGAACCTTTGACGACATCTATTTCATTGATACGGACAGCTATCAAACCCCGAAGTATCCGGCTCCTGCTCTCATGGAATCCGTGCGGGATTGGTCTGTGCAGAACAACAAGTGGACTGAGAACTCCGACTGGTTCAGTTTCGGGGTCGTGGCCTTCCAGATGTTCGTCGGGGTGCATCCGTTCAAGGGGCAGTATCACGGCACCAAAGACGAGTTCCGAGTCAAGCTCCCGACCGATGATCCAGCAGACGGCTTTGCGATCACCCGTAGACGGATGCAGCACAGTGTTTCGGTGTTCGACCCCCGCGTCAAGGTTCCCGCAGCCGTTTATCCCTTTGACGTGATCCCCCCAGCCTATCGCAAGTGGTTTGAAGCCGTCTTCGCCAAGGGAGCCCGCTGTGTTCCACCGTCTGGAGTAGACCTGGGGGTGGTTGTGTTCGTTCCTGTAGTTCAGGCTATTGCAGGGGCGGGGGTTCTCGACATCATGGAAATCGGGGACTACGGGGACACCGTAACTCGGGTTTGGGGGGACAGTCACTGGCAGCATCTAGTAGTAGTCACTGGTAGGGACATCTGGCTTGATAAGCATGGGGTTCGGCAGGGGGATGTTAGAGGCTGCGGCTTCTGTCCGAAAACGGGACGGGTGGTTGCGGTCACTCAAGACAGAACAGGTGTCCCGAACCTCTACAACCTGACGGATCGGGTACCAGTTCCTTTTGCCCCTCGTGCAGAGGAGATTTCCTCGCACAACGGACGGATCTACTTGCGAACCGAAGACCAGATCCTCGAAGTAGTCTTGACCGATGCTGGTTCTCAAGTCATTGCCAGTACCCGCCCTGTAGTCAACTGCTTGCCCCATGCCACACGCCTCTATCCCGGGGTGGTTATGCAGGACATGCTGGGGGCTAGGTATGCTTCTTTGTTGGTAGGTCCAGGCTTTGCTCCACAGGTGCGGCTCAGAGAGCTTGAGGGCTACAAGGTTCTCGATGCCAAGTATGACTGTGCCGACGGGGATCAGACTACCGACTTGAAAGCTGGTGGCGTTCTCATGGTAGTTCGCAGGAAGGGAGCCCAAACAGACCGATTGATCTTCCGATTCGACCCCCAGAACTGGGATTCCTATGATGTCCGGGAGGTGCTAGACATTACTCCCGCTGGACTCAACTTCGTAGTGCTAGATTCCGGAGTGTGCGTGAGTTTGACCGAAGAGGACAAGCTGGAACTGTTTTCCTCACGCAAGGATTCGACGAGCATCAAGACCATTGAGGATCCAGAGTTGGGATCCGACATGACTTTAGCCAAGTGGGGTGGTTCAGTGGTGTTCGCCCGTGGGAGCAAAGTCTTCTCGTTGAAGAGGCGGTAGCCAACAAGGGGGTGCGTGATGCTTGAATTGCACGCGGGAGTCACGACGGACAGTCTCTACTTCTTGAACCGTAACTCCAAGCAGCGGAGGTACGGCAAAGGACCGACGACGTTGGTGGTCGGTTTCGAGGAACCTGCAAACAACGTCCTCAAGGATCTCGTCAAGGAAGCCGCTGTACCAATCCCCGGTAAACTCAATCGTTTGGCCCTCATTGTGGAAATACTGACTGGGCTGAAACCAGAAGCTGTTACGGACCTATTTGGTGGTGTCCGGTTGGTTTGTAGTCAGCGGGTAGATTGGGACTATCGACGGCGGGAGGCTGTTATCAAATTCTGGAAAGTCCGGGTGCCGAAACTTGGTCCCGTGGAAGCATAGAAAGTAGCAGGTAGCAATGATCAATAACCCTACAGCCCCTTGGACATTCATAATCGACACCGAACAGTATGCGGGGAACTTTGAACGACAGATGGCGGCCTGGATAACAGGCGTGATTGGTGGATGTGGGGTGGGGGAAGAAGCGGCACGGCAAGCTCGTAAGGTGCTGCCCGGCACGGTTCAGACGTGGCTTGAAAAGCACTTGTGGCAAGCCAGCGATTCAGATGACGGCTACAAACGGTTTGTTTCTACCATGCCAACTCCTGGATGGTTCAATGACGGGTACGGAAACCACTGGAAGGACAATGCCGATCCCAAGGAAGTAAATGCCACCTACTGGAAAGCTGCACAGTTCCATTTTCGCTGTGAGGTTGCAGCCCTCAAAGGCAAGATGAAGGATCGAGCACGAGCACAGATGGCTGCGGCAAAGAAACGAGGACCAATCAAGCATTCCGCCTATTTGTCTGTGGGGATCCTCTTCAATACCAAGCCATGTCAAGCCATTCTTGACGTGATGCGGGATCAGGCGTTGTCTTTCAATCAGGTGGCGAATCGAGACAAGTGGCTCACTGGTCTTGTTGCCATCACGGGCATCCGGTTGGTCGAACGAAAAGTCGTGCTAATCGAGCATGGGGTTTGGAATGGATAACCCTTGGCAGGACTACTTGGATCACCTCACAGACAAAGGGCTAACCCCCATCCATGCAGAAGCAGTCCGTTCTTGGTGGAAGGCAGCCACGAGTTTCTTGCCTGGTTTGCCACGACCATCATCTGCGGGGTTGGGGGGGTATCCCAACTTCGCAATAGACTGGGACACCCCAGTGCTACATGTAGACGTGCAACTCGCCACGGATGGTACTTGGGAGTGGTTCTACAGTTTTCGTGATCACGAGGAGTTTGGTGGGACAGGTGACGTTCCCGAGCCGCCTTTGACGGACACAGCAGAGGAACCTGCGGTGATTCGATACTTGCGGATAGCGACTCTGGGTTTTTTCACAGGAACACAACTGGATTTGTCCCTTGGAAAGTAAACACCGAACATGAAACCCTCCAAGAAACAACATTCCTACACCTATCCGTTTCCGAAAGCAGACAACACAGTAGATATCGTGGTGTTTGGGCTTCGGGATGCCACCCTAGAGGTTCTTCTAGTACGCCGACGGGATGACCCCTACAAGGGACAATGGGCACTTCCAGGTGGTTTCGTGAACATGGATGAGACACTGGAACAAGCGGCCCAACGGGAACTCCGGGAGGAAACCTCAGCCGAGGTTTCGCATCTGGAACAACTCTACACCTTTGGGGATCCCGGTCGAGACCCCAGGGGGCGGGTAATCTCAGTCGTCTACATGGCCCTGGTTCGTTCACCAGAGATTGCCACAAAGGCTGGGGATGATGCCGTTGAGACTAGATGGTTCCCAGTGGAAAACATTCAGATTGGCACTCTGGCTTTTGACCACGATAAGATTCTGGACCTGGCTTTGACCCGTCTGCGGTCAAAGGCTCGTTGGCAACCTCTTGGGGTAGGGCTGTTGCCGGAAGAAGGCTTCACCCTGTCTGAACTCCAGACGGTCTATGAGAGCATCCTGGGGCGACCTCTCGATAAGCGAAACTTCCGTCGCAAGGTACTCTCTTTCGGGTTGCTCTATCTTACTCGACAGACTCGGCACCCCAAAGAAGGGGGGCATCAGGCTCGGGTCTACAAGTTTGACCAGGGGCGGTTGACTCGTGAAGGAATCGACTTCGAGGTGTAATCCTCACAACTTTTTTTAGGCCACACGGCTTAGCCAAACTCGGTTCCGAGTAGAAGGGCTTGAAGGGTGGTGATCCGAAGCCACCCGAGAAAGTTCTTGACTTGGATTCGGAAACTGGCCTAAACTGATGATGCCTCGCAGTGCGGGGCAAGGACATACTCGTGTTACTCATAGGAACAGTAAAGCGTCAAACCCCGGCGGTCCCGAAAGGACCCGAGGGGCGGTTGACTGCCTTTATGGACCCTGAGCAGCCAGCCGCCCCAGAAGCCGCCGTCATTGATAAGAATGACGGTTGCCCCGGGAGGCCCGGCATGTAAACCCGGAGAAAACTCCGAGTGAACGAAAGCCGGGCTTCCGAAAGGGAGTTCGGCTTTTCGCGTTTCAGGGGGAACGAACCTGAAACACCACCCCTTGTTGAGAACCGGGGGTGGAATTGGTCCTTGACAACCAGCAGTGACGCGAGACAATGGGGCCTGCCAAACCTCATTGTCAAAATCAGAGAAAATCAGTCGGAAACCTTCTGCGTCAGTCCCTTGGCCCTCTGCCTCCGGGCAATAAAGAGGTTGCCCAAGTGGACAACGGGGAAACCGGATTTGTCTGGTGCCTGACGGAGATTTCTCGACTGGATGAATTCGTGAACGTAGCTCAAAGGTAGAGTACCCGGTTCGTAAGAGTCGGGAGATGCGAGGTCCGATTCTTCGCCGTTCACCCAGGTCAAGGCTGGTTTCCAGCTAACGACCGCAATGACTGGACAGGGGGTCATCCCTCCTGTCCAGTTGTTCCAGTTTGGGCTTGAAGTGACATGGTGTCCTCTGGTGTGTGAAAGCCGAAACCACAACCCCTGCTAGACAGGGAGCATGTAGGGGTCGCAACCCTGATGTGTTGTGGATGCCTCCGACAACGAGAGGCTTCAGGCAGCCCTATGCCAGGAAGGCGGGTTCAATTCCCGTCAAGTCCACCGGGGTGTAGCTCAGCCTGGAGGAGCATTGCGTTCGGGACGCAAGGGTCGCTGGTTCAAATCCAGTCACCCCGACTACGGAAAGGTTCGTACCAGGGCGGGTCATTAGGGCTCTAGTGGGATTTCGCCCTACTTGAGTTTCGACGAGAGGCGAAATCTCTCACCCGCCAGGGTACGAAAGAAACAATGTTGGGTGTAGATCAGTGGTAGATCGCTGGATTGTGGATCCAGTCGTCGCGGGTTCAAATCCCGTCACCCAACCTGATACTGAAACGGAGCGTGGCGCAGTCTGGTAGCGCACCTGGTTTGGGACCAGGGGGTCGGTGGTTCAAATCCACTCGCTCCGACTACAGGGAGTCTGGTGGCACAAGGACGGACCATCCCCGATAGGGGATAAGCCGGGTCATCACCGGTCTGCAAAAAGAAGGGTTCGATTCCCGATGCCCTGTAAACAATGGGGTCGTCGTCCAACTGGGAGGACATCCCCTAATAGTTTTTCAATAAACTCTGTCTCGTGTGATGGAGGTCGTCAGGAAATGAGCCACCCTAAAAAAGAAAGACTTCCTTGCCCCGTGTGCCAAACTCCTGTTGAGAACCTTGAGGCCATTACTTGTTCTCACAAATGTCAGCAGGAGCGTAGTTATCAAGACTACATCTCTCGTTGGAAAAGAGGTCTAGAGACTGGGAATAAGGGTGTTGGTGAGGAGCAACTTTGCGGGCGGATTCGTAGGTATCTTCGAGAAAAGTACCAAGAGAAGTGTGCTCGTTGCGGTTGGTCAGAGAGAAACCCCTTCAATGGCATCATCCATCTCACAACAGAGCACATAGACGGAAACTGGGCTAATACGACAGAGGAGAATCTCACCCTTCTTTGTCCGAACTGTCACAGCCTAACCCCGACCTACGGGGTTCTGAACAAGGGAAAAGGAAGACCCTCAAGGCACCGAAATGGGGCATTAGCTCAGTTGGGAGAGCACCACAATGGCATTGTGGGGGTCGTCGGTTCAAGTCCGATATGCTCCACCACTTCTCGTGTTGTGTTCCCCTCTCCAGCCCGGTCACTGCCTTGACCGGGCCTTTGCGGATGTAGCCTAGTGGCTAGGCACCACCTTGCCAAGGTGGACCACACGGGTTCGAATCCCGTCATCCGCTCTGTGCGTTCCGTACTGTTCCGGTGTAGCTCAATTGGTAGAGCGCAAGTCTGTTAAACTTGATGCAGCCGGTTCGATCCCGGCCACCGGAGCCAGTCCCCTTTACTTCGTTTGCAGGAGCGGGCCAATAAGGTACCGTCTGGAAGTGAGATGCGGGGGGCTATGGGCTGTTAGGGGAGTCTGGCCGTCCCCTCCTGACTGTCGATCAGGAAATCACGGGTTCAAATCCCGTACAGCCCGCTCTTACTGGTCCACCTGATTGCAAGGGTGGGGAAACTTTCATGTCCCTGCTGTCCCGTGCCAAAGGTAATACCGAGTAGACGGGCAGAGGCAGGCGGGAATCAAACGCTACGCCGGGGGATATAGGGGCTAACTACAATTCGGGTGTAAACTAATGGCAGGTTAGGGGCCTTTGAAGCCCTTTGTGGAAGTTCGAATCTTCCCGCCCGAACTAGCAGTAAGTGCCTGCTTAGCTCATTTGGCAGAGCAGAGGTTTTGTAAACCTCAGGTGGTCGGTTCGATTCCGACAGCAGGCTCTATAGGCGGGTAACTCAGTTGGAAGAGTGCCTCTCTCACGCAGAGGTTGTCGCAGGTTCAATTCCTGTCCCGTCTACTATGGTAGCAGCAGGGGTTCGTCATTTTCAGGGGCTGGTGCGAACCCAACCCTGGGAATGCCTTGCTGCTACCTGAAACTGGCCCGTATCTCAGTTGGAAGAGAGCACGCCTGATATGCGTGAGGTCGCTGGTTCAATTCCAGCCGGGCCAACTAGATGTTCTGGGGATGGCTCCCGCCTTTGATGGCAGCCCGGTTCGAATCCGGGGGACACACGGTTCGATCCCGTACAGAGCATCTTACCGGGGCGTGGCGTAACCTGGTTAACGCACTTGACTGGGGGTCAAGGGATCGGTGGTTCAAATCCACTCGGGCCAACTTCGGTTATCTTCCTATCCTGAGGTGTCTGTGGAGGTGTCCCATGACCTTAAGACAACTGCTTCACCGCATGGCACAGGCACGTCCTGAGATGCGGCAACATTTGGTCCCCATGTTGCGAAAAACGGCCAGTCATAACATCCACGACCTGTATGCTTTCTATGCGACAGCAACGCGGCTTCCCTCCCGCGTGGACCCTTCAGATCTTGACTCCTTTGACGCCATAGGGGATCCGACCCGACCCGTCGCGGATGACCTCATGCTGTTCCTGCAACGAAACCCCAAGATGTGGGCTGTAGAGGACAACCCCATCACGTTTAGCGGGAAGTTGGAGAAGGACTTTGATGTAGACACGGAGTTCACCCCCATAACCCGTGGCTATCGTGACCCCGCCTATGCTGAGGAGGTCTCAGTAGGTGTGACGATTGAGGGACCTGAGACCGCAACAGGGCAACTCACCATGGAGATCCCCACAGACATCCTGCTAGGCTTTTTCCTTGCCTTCTGGCAAAAAAAGGGCTTGGCTTTCCAGGCAAGTGAGGCAAAACGAAACCTGGCGAAACATGCAAGAGCGTGGGCATATCTACTCCAGGATCTTTCAGATGTCCTCAGTGCAATGAACATCGGGGATGACCCCCCCCCAGGAGGGTCAGATCAGTTTCAGGATGCCTTGGTGGACCGATATGCGGACCACGTTGAGATTAGCCTGGATGAAGACCTGCTGGACAAGTCCGAAATAGACTATTCCAGTGGGGTTGACAGTTATGGCATCTATGATTTCAAGGTAGACGAAAAGCAGGCGGTCACCCAATCGAAGACCTACATCTCAGGTGCTTTCCAGGTCACTTTCTACCTGCGGGCCACCGCATAATCTCAGTTGGTTCGACTGCTGTCTTTCGTTCTGGGTCGGTAGCTCAGTTGGCAGAGCAAGGGCCTCTTAAGCCCGAGGTTGAGGGTTCAAATCCCTCCCGACCCACTACGGTTCGGAGACATCCGAACCCGAGCAACTGAATGGGTAAGTCACTCAGGGGGAGGGTCCAGGGATGCCTGGAAACCAAGCCAAAGGGCGGACGCTGCTCAGTTGCTCAAATCGGAGTGTAGCTCAGCCTGGTAGGAGCATCTGGTTCGGGACCAGAGGGTCGGTGGTTCAAATCCACTCACTCCGACTAATGACCGTAGCTCAAGGGAGAGCACCAGGGCTGGATACCTGGAAGTGTGGGTTCGAAACCTATCGGTCATCTGTGCGGCTCACCAGGGTTCCCTTTGCATTCTCGGGGAACCCCACAATGTTGGGTGTAGATCAGTGGTAGATCGCTGGATTGTGGATCCAGTCGTCGCGGGTTCAAATCCCGTCACCCAACCCTCAAATGCCCCTGTCGTCTAGCGGCCTTGGACATCTGCCTCTCACGCAGAAGACCACCGGTTCGAATCCGGTCAGGGGCACTTGTAAAGGTTCGAGGGTGGTTGGTATCAGGACTCCTGGGGAGACACTTCCCCAGGAACACCGACGGGGAAGTGTCTCCCCACCAACTGCCCCCGATATTGGCCCGTAGCTCATCTGGTAGAGCGCCTGTCTGATAAGCAGGAGGTAGGTGGTTCAAATCCACTCGGGCCAACTAGAAGTCCTAGAGTCTTGGCAGGCTCCCTAACGGGTCGCTGGTTCGATTCCAGCAGTGCATGGTTAATCCAGGTTCGAATCCTGGCGGGACTTCTTACTCGGGGTGTAGCTCAGTCTGGTAGAGCGCACGGTCGGGGACCGTGAGGCCGGTGGTTCAAGTCCACTCATCCCGACTGTTTGGCAAGCCAAGCCGCAGCAACCTTTCCGGCTTGGATCCGGAGAATCTTGTTGGGGTCATACGCAGGCTTGCGACCATACACGGCAATACCGAAATGCTCGAACAGTTGGGCACCGTCTGAATCGACATGCCACCGGGCATCCAGGTCCTCTCGGGGGATGAATCCCAGGTGGCCCAACAGGAACGGATCCTCGAAGTAAATGTTCTGCTCGTCATACCCAATGGCAACAACGTAGTGGCCATTGTCAAGGGCTTCGGAATAGTCTTTGTTGGCTTCCTTTGCCCAGGCTTGGATGAGCAGGATGATGGGGGCTTTACGGTCCAGCCAGTATTCAAGTTCCTTGATGGTCATGCCTCCGGCGGCATGGACTGAGAAATTGCGGTTGGTCAGATACCCTACAATGTAGCCCGGTTCGATGCCGTCCTCGGTGGCTTTGAGAGCCTTGATCAAATCCGTTTCTACGACCTCAACCCCGAAATAGTAAAGGACGGATTGTAGGGCAGCAGCCCCACAGTCAAACGAGGCGGCCTGGTGGTTACTGGGAAACGGCAGAAGAGGCATGGGCTGAACCTCCTGGGTTCACTCACTGGGGCGGATAGACAGAGTATCAAGCAGGATCCCCGTAGTTCAGTGGATCAGAACGCTCGGCTACGAACCGAGAGGTCGCCAGTTCGACTCTGGCCGGGGATACCAAAGATCGGGTAGTATAGAGGCATGGCTTGGGGCGCTGCAAACATCCCGACATCGGCAACGACGGGGGACATCTATACGATAACCCTTTCGAACAACTCAGCCAATATCACCTCTTCTACTGTGCTTGATTTTCCAAGCCAAACGGCTACGGCGGGGCCGACTTCGAACTATCCAGAAAACCAACTGACCCTAGACCTGGATATTGAACCCGCTCCGCCACCTCTGCCGCCGGTTTGGCCCCGGATCCGTAAACCGGCCCCCGAGTCCCTAAGAGGCTGGCAGGGTCAACGGAGAATGCTGTTGCTGGTCCAAACCCTGCCCCGACTGGGACAACGGCGGATCCGTCGGTCTATGACCACTGCCCAAAAGAGAACTGCTCGCAGACATTCCTGGTAACTATGGGCCTGTAGCGCAGTTGGGAGCGCGCTTCCGTGACATGGAAGAGGTCGTTGGTTCAAGCCCAATCAGGCCCACTCAATGCCCCTGTAGCTCATTTGGATTAGAGCAGGAGCCTTCTAAGCTCAAGGCAGCAGGTTCGAATCCTGTCGGGGGCACTTGTGATCGTTAGCCCTTCTATATTCCTTTGAGGGCATGAACACACAAACACAAGCGCAGGACAGGCATACGGCTCAGAGAGTGACAGCCCGGTATCTTCTCAAACGAGCCTTTGCCTTCTCCTTGGATGGAGCCTATCGGTTTTTGGGTTTGCCCCCAACGGCTTCTCCGGATGAGGTCAAGCACAAGTATCAGGAACTGGCCTTCAAGTTCCACCCAGACCGGGGTGGCGACTTGGAGACGATGCAAAAACTCAACGTCGCCCGTGAGATGATTGAGTCGGGGGGTGCTCATCATTCTCCGTCTCCCTCACCGGATTCCCAAGATGAGTCCGTGTGGTCCCGAGTTCGGAACGTGTATGGGCCACAATCAAGCGGTTCTTTCACGGATTCCGACCTGCGACGGTTCGCCCAGGATGTGCTCGATAAGAGCCTTCTCCAGGTGATTTCTCGCTACAAGGTGGCCTGGGTTCCCATGGATGCCGGGGTTCCTCATGGGGGTCGTTGGACGTACTATCGCCCATTCGGGGCCAAGGCTGGGACCCGGCGGCTTGTGGATGTGACCTCTGACAAGCTCTATGAGACCCTCAAGGCTTTCGGCAAGGGCCGCATCTTCGACATGGTTGTCCGGGACAAGGTGGCCTGGGTCACCTGGGAGCTTCCTGGAGATGAGGGATTTCAGTCGATCAGTTTCGAGGAAGTCAAGGTAGCCCCCAAGAAGGATCCGAATGTAGGCATGACCCCTCAGGCAGCCCATGACTATCTGGGAGCCAAAGGGTTCGCCGTTATGGCGGGCGGGACGAAATATGGCTATTGGGCACCGAGAGGGTACCAGGACAAGACAGGCTATTTCATTCGGGAAGCTAAGAAGACCATGCGGGTGATTTGGCGGCATCGGGCCTATGGCCGGAGCATCGAGGATTCAGGGATCAGTCAAGAGGTCTACTTTGGTGCCCTCACCCCGGCATTGCTTGATAAGTGGATGACCCACATCAAAACACACCCCGCAGCCGAGCAGTAATCGGCGAATCTTACCAAGCACCTGCTGTTGATCCGAGACAAGGGTTTCTTCTGGGGCCTTCGTCCAATTGGGAGGACGCAGCCTTCGCAAGGCTGAAACACGGGTTCAACTCCCGTAGGTTCCACTGGTAGAAAGGAGGTGCGAGCAATGACTTTGCACCGTGGAAAACGGGCGGCTTTCAGTACCGCCCCGGGACGGTAGCTCAGTTGGTAGTAGCAGCGGACTTTTAATCCGTTTGTCGCCGGTTCGAACCCGGCTCGTCCCACCAATTCAGGCTTAGCCGATGGTCTTTTCGAGTAGACAGGGTATGAAACGAACAGCGTTCAATTACCAAGTCGAAGCGGTCCTGGAGTTCTCCCGTGAGGAATTGGACCTGCTCATTATTCATTCCCAGCGCCACTACGATGATTATTGTCGGAGTGTGAGTCAACCTGGAGAGGGTTCTTTCCTGCACAGGGCAACGGTTTGTTCGGCCTCCACCCCAGGGAGTCGGATTATCGTCAGTTGGACCTTCAAACAGATTGACCTTTGTTGCAAGCTCCTTGAACACCCGGTCAGGGGTTTCGAGGATTGGGCTGCGGCTATTTTCATGGTCCTTTGCAGAGCGGGCACGGACATCAAACAGGAGAGTGAGCGGCTATATGATCCCCTCCAGGGTCTCAACCGCAAGACTTAGGGCTTGCGGGTTTCGAGTAGACACAGTATCTTGGGACTCTGTTCCTTGACAATTTGGTAGTGTCTTTCAAATGGGGCTGTAGCTCACTTGGGAGAGCGCCGGTTTTGCATACCGGAGGCAGTGGGTTCGATCCCCATCAGCTCCACTGGGCAGCCTGTCCCACAGTCAGGCTAGGGATTCCGCCGAATCTGGACAGGAGAGTGGGGGTTTCCTAGGGACCCCCGACCTCCAATGCGGGCGTAACTCAGTTGGTAGAGTATCGGCTTCCCAAGCCGGATGTCGCGGGTTCAAGCCCCGTCGCCCGCTCCGGGTGCCTGTTGCCCAGGGACATGGTCCTATCTGGAGGTCATGTCACACAGGCTGGTGGAGGCGCTGGTTGGGCAACCAACCCGGCCCTGTCGGTTCTAGCTGGCTTGTCAGTTTGCTGGAGTTCTCGACGCCAACCGACACTAAATAAGTGGCAATAACCAGCATTCCGTTTCGGGTGTAGCCGTCGTTTGCTGGTGCTTCTTGGCTGACGGCAGCCTTGTGGGGTGGCTCCCACTTAATGAAACGGCCCCGGTAAAGTAAGCCTGTGAACAACCGGGGACAAAGCCCGATCCAGCTATCCAAAAGTGGATAGGAGATCTGGATGTCCAGGGGAGACGACCCGCAGAAAGGCCCAGCCTGAAATATGGCTGGTGTCCCCTGTAGGTCGGGACGGGAACAGGCAAGCTCCCCACCAATGGGTCCGTAACGGTTTCGACAGGGCGCAAGAGGGAAAAGGTGCAGGCAGGGAGGGGTCACGGTCTCCCGAAATCTCGTGACAAAAACCAAGTGCCAACGATAACATCGAAGGCGAGAGGATGGCCCGAGCGGCTTAATCCTCTCCGTTCCACCGAGACTCGGAACCCTGTGACTCTCGGATGGGGCGTAAACGGACAGGGCGTAGGTGGCGGATTACTGGTGGCTAACTCGTAAAGCCCCAACTGAATTCCGCATCGAGAACCTCCACATAGCGGTGCCGGTGCTAGCTATGTGGGGACTAATACACCGGACAAGCCTGTGAAGGACCTGATCAGGAATGCGTTCTGGACCCGGGTTCGACTCCCGGCGGATCCACAATTGTCCTCGTAGCTCAATTGGATGAGAGCACACGGCTCCTACCCGTGAGGTTCCCGGTTCAAGTCCGGGCGAGGGCACCATCTTGAAATATGCGGGAGTAGCTCAGTGGTAGAGCAGGAGTTTTCCAAACTTCAGGTCGCGGGTTCAATCCCCGTCTCCCGCTCTCTGATCCCAAAAATGGGGAGTAGCACAATTGGCGGTGCATTGAATTGGGTTGCCTGGTTTTTCAGGTTCTGATATGCTACATCTGGAGGTTGTAATGGCATACAGAACTTGGTCAGAGGCGGATTTGAAAAAAGCAGTGGTTGAAAGCATCACAGTAATTGATGTTGTTCGGCGATTGGGTTTGACATCTGCTTCTGGGAATCACGCCACTATCCGAAGAGCTTGCCTCCGATTGGGATTGGATACCGCCCACTTCAAGGGTAGCCGGGAGGGTTCTCGATTGGCGGGGTTGAAAGGACGCCAGCCCATTGCAGAATATCTACAGCAAAACGTCTCCTGTCACAGCACTAAACTAAAAAAACGTCTTTACAGTGAGGGCTTGAAGAAACGGGAATGCGAAGAGTGCGGTCAGGGAGAATGGTGGCACGGCAGAAGCATGGCTCTTCGTTTAGACCACATCAACGGGAATCACGCGGACAACAGGATAGAAAATCTGCGGGTGCTTTGCCCAAATTGTGATGCCACAATGCCAACCTTCTGTCGCGGAATGACTCGCCAACGACCTTGTCCTCGTTGCGGGCAACCCAAACTGATAACCAGAAAATACTGCTCGGGTTGTCGTCCCATCGTTTTGGCAGAACAACGAAAGAAACGGCCAAAGAAGGATCTTCCTATTGAAAAAATACTGGCTCAAATCCAGACTGCTGGCTATGAAGCCACTGGACGGCAGTATGGGGTGTCAGGCAATGCCGTTCGTAAATGGCTGAAAGTTAGGGGGTTAGCCCAGTGGTCTAAGGCAGAAGGCTCTGACCCTTCGATCCCAGGTTCAAATCCTGGACCCCCTGCTGATTCTATTTGACCTGCTCGGGGGTTCGAACCCCCCCTCCCCAGCCCAATGGTATAGTGTCTCTCAGTGGGAGGCGCACCATGAAGATCGGCATCATCGGAAACGGATATGTTGGGGGAGCCGTCAAGGCTTTCATGACAGTCCAACAGGAGCAGGTCTTGGTCTTTGATCGGGATCCTACTCGGTCAACCCATTCCCTGGAACAAGTAGCCCAAGCGGATCTTGTATTCGTTTGTGTCCCTACCCCCACCAAACAGGGACAGCAGGATTTGTCAGCCGTGTCTGAAACCTTGGCTGCCCTGAATCGGTTGACTCCGGGTCCAACACTTCCGGTGGTGCTCAAGAGCACGGTTCTTCCAGGGAGTTGTCGGCGACTTCAGGTTCAAGCTCCGAAGCTCCGTTTGATCTTCAGCCCAGAGTTCCTGACGGCCAGAACGGCTGAACGGGACTTTGCCTCTCCCCCGAGGGTTGTGTTGGGATTCGGCCCCGAAGGATCAGATGAGGGGGTCGCCCGGCTTCATCGGGATTGGTTCCCTCAGACTGGTTTGGTTCTCTGTTCCTGGGAGGAAGCCGAACTTCTCAAGTATGCCTGCAACACATTTCTTGCTGTCCGGGTGGGTTTCTGGAATGACCTCTACGATCTGTGTCAGGTACTGGGGGTCAAGTACGAGCATGTTGTTTACCCCGCCCATGATGTGGTAGCTCGTGTTGTACCCGGCCCCTGTAGGGTACCGGGTCCGGATGGGCAACGTGGGTTTGGCGGGGCTTGCCTCCCTAAGGACAGCGCCGCACTACTTACCCTGGCTGAATCCTTGGACATGGATCTGGGTGTTTTACGGCAGACTGTGAAAGCCAATCTCCGGCGGAGACCCGAAACCGCAACGTAGTTCAGGTGGCTAGAACGCACGGCCCATAACCGTGAAGTCCCCGGTTCGAATCCGGGCGTTGCGACCATGACACCATGGCCGAGAGGCGAGGCACAGGTCTGCAAAACCTGCGACACCGGTTCGAATCCGGTTGGTGTCTCTAAAGATTTCTGGCTTAGGCGTGCTTGTGTTAGAGTAGACGGTTTGTAAGGGCTGGTGGAGGACACCAACCAGGGTTCTCTGAAAATCAGTTCTGAGTTTGGGTCGGGGAAAGGCATCCCCGGGTAACGTCCGTGAATCCGTCCGTTGTTCAGGGCGAGGTCCAGTGACAGGGAGAGCGTTTGTTTTCCTTGTTGCCATAGGGGACAGCGGGTGAGGCAAACGAATCAACGTGTATGAAGCGGACACCCTCTAACAATTGGGGCTGCGCCTGGAGACAATCCAGGAAGGCTCGGCTTGCTCGTCCTCAAGACCCACGGGTAGATTAAAGTTCCTGTAGAAGGACTCCGTGGCGAACAAGGCTGGTTTTTTCCTGCTTACGGATCCTTGCTAGGGAGGGAGCAGGAAAAAGAAGCGAGACATGTCCAGTGAAAGACCGGACAAGCCCCATAAGGTTCCACGGGGAGGTTGGCTTAGAAGCAGCCATCCTTTAAAGAGTGGGGCAAAGGCGGTGTGTGTTGGGGAGAAGGGTACTTGCAGACCTCCCCGTAGAAAGCTGCAAGGGTAAGGGGGCTTGGAAAATCCTCATTAACGGGTAGCGATGTCCGGGGGATTGAGATCAGCCAAGCAAGTGACGAAAGTAGGCGGGTTCCACCGGAAGCAGGCTCGGAGAAACGGTGGTGGTCGTCAAGTAGTCAACCTCCGAAACGCGCAGCCGGGAGCACTTGGTTAAGTGAAGAGGCACCCCCGAGAGGGTAAGGCCAAATCCCCCTTTGGCGTAGCAGCACACCCGTGAAACCTTCCTTTAGACCGAGCAGCAGGTAGGGGAGCTGACCTTGTCCTGTAGCAACCGGACACTGTACCTCCCCCGCAGATGGGACTTGGGGGAAACTCCAAGCAGTTCTCAATAACGGTTGCGAATTCACAGGACTGGCCTCCGGGACAAGGCTCGACCCGGTGAGGAGTAGGAAAACCTCCTCAATACTTTGTACTAGTTTCCCCCGGCACGCTCTAAGTCTTTGCCGTAGAAGCCGTGTCCTTTTGGGCAGGGTGGAGGTAAAGGCAGATATGCCTGGGGAAATACCCGATGATCTCTGGCAAAGTCCCATTCCGGACGGGAAGCGCGTGCCGGGAAAAGCATCCAGGATGTTCGAAACTGGCACTGCGAGGGAAACTACTGGAGTAGGGCGTCTGGTGCCGACGCACGGCACCCCGACCTGCATTTTAATTTGGTGAGCAGGTGTAGCGCCAGCCCCCGCCGAAGGGGGAAGTATGGGGCCTTGCTAGCCCCTCTGGTGTGACCGACAGTGACCGATAGACAAAACATTTCCTGGGATGGTCTGTCGAGAGTCGGCGTTATTGGTTCCAGGCCCCCGAAGCCTCGGCGGGGTTTTTACGGTGCCCCGGTGCTCTCAGCCGGGTTCGATCCTGAGAGCACCAAATCTAGTGCGGGGTAGCCTAGAGGCCAGGCATCAGGCTCATAACCTGAGCTACACGGGTTCGATTCCCGTCCCCGCGTCTGTGGTGGTATCCCAAGGGTAGTTCAGGCGACTGGTACCAAGAAGCCTGTTCCAAACTTGGGATCGGGAGAGGGTGCTGGATCGCTTTGCCTCGAAGGCTGTCTGAAGTCAGTGGGGTGCAGCAAGACCTCCGAAAACGTCCCCCGGCCAGACCCGGGCGGGACTTTTGGAGAATCCAGACCACCACAAACTTTTTAGTCGGCAACTGTCAGATGCTCGTAGGGCAGCACGTCTATACGGCAGGAGGCACGAAAAACCATGCGAATCAAACACACGAACGAGATTGAAGAAGCCCGCGAACTAGCTGCCGCAGGCTGGGAACCCATCGAGTGTTCCTTTGGGGAACATGGAAGCGTGGTTGGTCCTTTGGAGATGGACCATCACGGTTCCTTCTCACACCTTGAGGGTGTAGCCCTCAGGGCCTATCGGGATCACTTTGGGGTTCGACGGGAAGACCCCAGCTTCGTTGTGACGGGGGCCGCTGATGCGGATGCCTGTTTCTGCATCGCCTCTCTGGCAGGATTGCTTCCCCACCCCTCACGGGTTGGGGAGTTCGAAAAGGCACCCCCGCCAGTTCGGACTTCAATGACCCGCGACCTCTTGACGTTGACCACTTTGATCAATCAAGTGGACACGAATCCCATTGGTATCCGACAGGAAGAAACCCCGGAAGGGTGCCTGCTTCTTCTGTGGAACCAAACAGGAGGTTCGACACAGGATGCCTTGGAATTCTACGCAGGGGTGTCAAGATGGCGATCCCTGTTGAGCCGCACCCCAAAGGCTTTGATTGAAGCGGTCAAGGCTGAAGAGGCGGAACGGGTGATCAAAGCCCGTTCCTTTGTGCGAAGGGAAGTTTTCGGCAAGGTTGCCTGTCTGGAGTCCGAAGTATGGGGGTTCGACGTATGGTACGCGGAGGTGGCTCCCGTAATCGTAGCCTTGACCCCACAGGGCAACATCACGGTGGGGTGCCCGTCTACGGAAAAGGCAGAAGCCCTGTTCGGACCTGGCGGGCTCAAGAACGTCTGGTCCAAACTTGCACCCGAAGGCTGGGGTGGCCGAGAGAGTATCGGCGGATCCCCGCGAGGACAGAAGCTGTCCTGGGCTGAGGCTTCCGAAGCCGCCCGAATCATCGCAACAAATATCTTGACGGCTTAGAGCTTGCCGCGTTAGAGTAGTAGGTACTGGGGATGCTTCATGCCTCCCCCGTCGTGCTTCCTCCCTACGGGGAGGCTGACAACTTGAAACCCGAGTTCCTCAATGGGGTTGTAGCCTAATGGAAAAGGCACTTCAAACATAATGAAGCAAAACAACCGCCTTTGTTCTCGTTCCTCTTCGGGGGAACACCCGCAAAGGCATACAAGCAATCTAGGTTCGAATCCTAGCAACCCCACTAAGGCACGCAATCGGAAAGGCTAACAAGCCGGGTGTGAAAAACGCCCACTTCTTACCATTACAGGAAGAGTGCAAAAACAGCCTTTCTTCTCGCGTGCCCCAAACATTAGACCCGAACAGGTGAAACAGTCTTGTCGGGTCTGCCGAGGAGCACAATCAGGTAGGCTAACAAGCAAAGCTCAGTTGGTAGAGCATCAACCTGCCAAGTTGAAAGTTGTCGGTTCAACTCCGACTGCATTCTTTCCCCGTAAGGGGAGGGAACTAAACAGCCTGCCCTCTCGTGCTCCAAGACCTTTTTTGATCTGGGGCAAGCACCTTGAAAAGTGCTTGCCCCTCTGAGGCACGCAATCGGGCAGGCTAACAAGCGTTTATAGCCCAGTTGGTAGGGCGTTACCCTTTACACGGTGAATGTCGTCGGTTCAAATCCGACTAAATGCAACAAAAACAGCCTGTCCTCTCGCGTGCCCTCAATTCTTTTGGTGCTTCGAGTACCACGGGCTAAACGCTCAGGTACAAACCCTTAGGCAGCACGAACCCAGAATGGAGCTTCTGACTGGTGGCTGAAAATCTACCTGCTGCTCGCAGGAAGGCACAGTCAACAAGAACCGGACTGGTCCAACTTGTGCGGAAGTGTAACGGCAGACTGTTGGGGTTAGTGCGGTTCTTTACCCAATCAGTCGGGCAGAGGGGTTTATTGGTTTGAGCACCCTTCTGTGCAGGTAAAAGCCTGCCGACCCTTTTGATGGTGGTCCGATCAACCGCCGTAGGGGATGTGCCGGAATAACGTGACTGCATGAGGCGGTGGGGGGCCTAAACAATCCCCCTCGGTCAGGATCTCCATTTTGGGTTCGTTCTTTGCCCCTGTAGCTCAATGGTAGAGCGCAGCCCATCCAAGGCTGAACAAGCACACCGCTTTCGTACTCGTTTCTTCCTGCGGGGAGACACAATCTCGGAAGCACACACGCAATGAGGCCCAGGTTCAAATCCTGGCAGGGGCTTCCATAGTTTTGGCGCACAATCAAGTGGGTGGATAAGCGTAGATATCTCAATCGGTAGCGGGTTCAAACACCCCCCCTTTTCTCGTTCGCCGAGAGACCCTAAAACGGGGCAGTCACCCTCACTGGATGGCTGCCCCGTTTTGCATTTATGGGCTTAGTTCGTTCGAGTTTCGGGTAGACCGGCAGGAACCTCACTCGTTCCTTTCCCCTGCGGGGGAGGGGGACAACAACATCCGCCTGACTCGGGAGAGCAGGCTGGAACGACGGAGGAAACAACATGGACCAGAAGCGAATTGAAACCCTCGGCCCGGCAGAACGGATCCTTCAGACCCTCACAGGCATCGTTGACCATATGGTACACAATCGACCCGGCATCGTAATCCCAGATCAGGGTTCCCCTGTTGGGGCCAAGTGGGAACCTGCCTCTTGGAAGGAAGAGGGCGAACCCAAGGTCAAGGTCGTCTACAAGTTGTCCAAGGTCGGCAAGAAGTCCATTCGTACTCGTGTTGGTGTTTTGGGGATCGACGGCAAGGTCAAGGAAAATAACCAGGTCGTTGCCCGTTTCCAGATGCCGGGGATCTTCCCTGAAGTCGCGGCATACGTGTACGGCCAGATCGCCGAAGTCTACAAACTCGACAACGAGTTTGCGGCCCGGTGGGCCTCCTGGGCCTTTGCTCAGGACAACCGGGATCTGAAGACGGCCTTGGCAGCTTTCATGCTGGTTCAGGGTCGCAAGGGTGAACCGGTCAAGGGTACCGATGGAAAGATCGAGTTCCATGATGATGACTTCAGGGATGTGGGCGAGGCCATGTTCCTGCTACGTGACGGCAAGAAGGATCTCAACCCAAAGCTCCTGATCCGGGTCGGGGATCTTCTGGCTCTGCCCCAGGTTGCGGCAATCAACCGTGACCTCGGATTTGGCAAGTCGGCTCGTGAACCATTCATGGGTCGTTACTCGAAGGCCATCCAGAAGTGGCTCCGTTTCCGGGAGAACAACCCCAGGATGTTGGAGGGGCTTGTCAAGGCAGGCTTCCGTTCGACTGTCAAGCGGCTCTGTGCCCGGATCGGCTACAAGCCGGGGAGCCTCGGGTTCTTTCAGGCTCTTCGGTGGAAGCAGAAACAGTCAAAGGATGGTCGTCGTGGTATGGCCATTGGGGCTGAGGTAGCTCAGGCTGAATCCTGGGAGGGTTTGACCGAACGTCAGATCTGCAACCGGATCAAGAAGGACAAGCCCAACTGGAAGCGGATCGTCGGAATGCTCCCGGCAACTGTTGGTGTGACTCGGGCCATCATGGCTTGTGCCATTGAGGCAGGTGGCCTGTCCCACTCTGACTTAATCATCTTGACTCCGACCCTGGAAGAACTGGGTTTGCTTCAGGATCCGGGGGTGTCGGCTCAATGGACGGAAGCCACCAAGAAGGCTACGGACCAAAGGGCGGCGAACATTGCTCAAAGGGTTCGCAAGACCGAAACGGCTGAGAAGCTCCAGGATGTGGCTGACAAGGCCACGGCAAAGGCTTTGGAGGAAGTCACTCGGGGTTTGCGGGTGTACTGCGTGGTGGACAAGTCCGGGTCCATGCACAACTCACTGGAGGCTGCCAAGGGGTATCTGACCCGGCTCTTGGTGGGGTTCCCTCTGGATCGGTTGCATGTTTCCGTGTTCAACACGGTCGGGTCTGAGGTCACTCTCAAGGCGGCTTCGGCTGCTGCTGTGGCCCAGGCATTCAAGGGGCACACGGCTGGTGGTGGAACGTACTACCATGAGGGTGTGCAGGCTTTGGCGGGGCACAAGCCGGGACCGGATGAGGACGCCCTGTTCCTTTTCATTGGGGACGAAGGCGAGTCGAACAACACCCGATTGGCAGAGACCATCCGACAGATGGGAGTCAATCCGGTGGCCTTTGGACTCTTGAAGGTTCCCGGCCAGGATGGGGAGATCGTTCGGTGGACGGCTCTTCAGATGGGAATCCCGTGTTTTGACATCTCAGAGAAGATGTTTGAGGGACAGGATGCCTATGCCATTCCCCGGATTCTTCGTCATCTGATTGCCTCGACTCCGGTCAAGGCGGCTGCTCGTAGGGCCGTGCAGAAGACCCTGGTTGAGGAGATTCTCAGGACGGAACTCCTGGCCAAGCCCGCCTGGGCTGCTTGACCTATCACGGGGAGTCCGGGCTTAGTTCCGGATCCTCCCGCGTAGAAGAGGGCAAGGAGAGTTGAGATGACTGTATTGCCCAAGCCTGTTTTTGTTGCCCTGAAGAAGTGGGTGCTGGCTGAAATCGACCGGCAGAAGAAAGAGCAGGGGTTCGTTGCTGTGACAGCCGGGTGGGCCAAGACGTGCAACCAAAGTCATCTCAAAGGTGTTTTGGAAAGCACCCTCCAAAAGGCATTCCCAAAGGTGGCTCAGGCTTGCGGACTGGTAGATGACGGAACGAAAACCCAAACCTGGACAGACGATCCTACGAAGGTCCATGCCTTCTTGAGAAGCAAAGGCATCTCGGTGACCTAGTCTAGCCAGCAACCCGGAAAGGATAGCCGTGGGCTGGGAAGACCTACTGCAACCGGAAACCGAAGTCAGGGTTCTACCCTGGCTCGGTGGAAGGGAAATCAGTGACCGGTCCCGTGTGTGGAAAATCCAGGGGAAACTCCCGGAGGAACACGGGTGGTTCTCCTTTACAGTAACCGGGGGACGAAAAGCGACTCTTCAAAGTCCGGCCGAAATGCCCGCCGGTTTTGAAACGGGGCGAACCCCACTTCGGGGCTATCTGGTCGGTAATCGGCTCATTCCAGACAAGGCTCGGGTCGAAACAGACCCGGCCAAACTCATCGAACAAACGAAACCCGTGTTCCTTGTAGAGCCTGGGCTAGAACATTTCACTCGTGCCCTGGTTGTTCAACATGGTAATGACCAATGGGTTTACATCCGACAGGAGTTCCCTTTGGGGCCAGAAGGGGCAGTTCTTGCCGCCTATCTGGATCGCAAGGACTCAGTGGGAAACATCCCCCAAGTGACCCCGGCTTTGGATTTGGCTTTCCGATGGGTGATTCACCAAAGGGTCAAAGCTGAAGAGCGTCGGAAGGAACTGGAACGGATCCGGGCTGAGGAAGCCAAGCAACGTGTTCTGGAAGGGAAACGTCAGGAAGCCATGCAGAGTCTGGGTACCGGGCTTGGCCGACGGGCAATGGCTGCGATGGACTTTGAGACAGCAGCAAAGGCGGCTCTTGCGGTGTCGGGGTCTGAACTCTTGGCTTGTCGGCCCTCGCATAACAAGGGAGAGATAGTGGTCCAGTATCGAACACACAACCGGCGACTGGAGTGTGTGGTTGATGCCAAGACCCTCCGGGTAATTGATGCCGGGGTCTGCTTGGATGACCATCTGGGCACCAAGGGGGACACTTTCTTCACTCTCGAAAGCCTACCTGCTGTAGTTGCTGAAGCCATCCGTCGGCATAAGTTGGTGGTTTGGCGACATGTCGATGGGGACAGGCCAGCTTGGGATGCAGATCGTGACGAGGAGGACGGGAATGACGAACCGTGAAATGATGGATCTGTTCCTCGCACGGGCTTTGACTGTAAGTGTTGTTGCGGGGTGGGCAAGCCACGAGGAAACTGTGCCGTCCCCATTCAGGAGATGCACGATCTTGACACCTGTCAAGTGTGTCACGAGGCCCAGGTTTGCTGTGAGAGAAAAACAGGGCCGGGACAATGCCCTAAGTGTAAGAGTGAAATGCACGCCACCCCAGCGACAACAGAGTACCCGGACTGTAACACTTGGACGTGCCCGGGTTGCGGGTTGGTTCTTCCTGAGACGGGAAGCACGGTGGAGTGAAAAGCATGGGCAAACCCATTCTCACGCCAATGGGAAGGCTCTTAGCTTCTCGTATTGATCCCATGATCGTCCAACCGATGCCTGAGGGAGTCGCGGTTCTTTACTCCGGGGAGAGGCAGATGCACGAAGTGGCTGTCGTGTTCAACCGAGAAGGCCAGACGTTGTTGTGGCACGACCCGCAAGGTACTACAGGAACCTACCTCCCGGATAGCCATGACCTTTGGACTTTCCTATGGGAACACCGAGAAGAGATTGGTGGGGTTGCCCACACGCACCCCTGGGCTGGCCCGGCGGCCCCTTCGAACACCGACACGACTACATGGCGAGCACTTGAAAAGGGTTTGGGTCGGTTGTTGTTGTGGCCGGTGGTCACGTTCAATGACGTGCGCTACTACGTGTTCAACCGTGTGACAGAGGAATATGTTCAAGTGAATCCCACGTATGAAGAGGGGCATTTCGCGGGGCTGGCTGAACTTCGGCGACGATCTGGGGCTTAGCCGGAACGGGTTTCGAGTAGAAAAGGATGCGGGAATTTCTCGCAAGGGAAGGAAGGTGCTCCGATGAAGGCAGACAAAGAAATGGACCAGGCAGTAGAGGATATCGTAGCCGGTCCAAAGGCGGCGATTCAGATTCGGGCCGATCAGGCGGTGCTCAACATTACCTGGGCCGGTCAGAACGGGGACAACCCGGATGCGGTGCTTTACGATTCCTCGGACGTTGAGATACTCCGCATCGCCCAGGAGGGAATCCGGGCTGGCTACGTGCCGGGGATCAAGATGGACGCGACAGCCGAGTTGAAGGATTTCGTGGTGGATCGGTTTCCGGCCACGGCAGATCCGCCGATGCCATCGAGACTCATAATTAGACCGAAAACGCCATTCGGGTCTAAGTGCCGTGGCTTAGGCCCATGCTCCTCTGCGTAGTAGGGGCATGGGACGCCTTTCCTACATCCCTTACGATGCTATCCGTGAAGAGGAACGGGAAGAAGACCGGCTCGAACGGCGCCTCATGCGAAAGGAGCCGGTCGATTGGATGGGGGAAGATGAGCGGTTCGGGTTGAAGGATCCGAACGACCCTGTCTATTCGTCCTTGGAAGCCTTTACAAAGGAACTTCGGGACAGTGGTGAGACCCAGTTCGATCACAACGATGTTCAGTGTCTCAACTTCAGGTTACATGTCCCGGCCCCTGTCATTCGAGCCGCCTTGGTGGCCCAGGGGTTCCAAGCCAAACATCGAGAACTGACCCGAGACTTCCGGGGGGTCAAAAGCAATCCCAACAACCGCTGGACAGCAACGGCTTAGATGACGGTGGTTTAGAGTAGTGTCTGTGAGGAGTGGGACCATGAAGCCCCCTATCGTCATCGTCGGAGTCGGAGCACTTGGGTCACACCTGGGACTCCTTCTCCGTAACTGGGCCTGCCCGGTGGGCCTTTACCCGATTCGGGTTTGTGACTTCGACCGGGTCGAGAAAAAGAACGTCATGTCCCAGTTTCACACCACGATGGGCGTGGGTCGGAACAAGGCCCAGGCGTTCCAGCAAGCTCTCCAGGGAATGTTTGGGGTCAGGGTGGAGGCAATCCCTCATCGGCTCACTTCGGACAATGCTGAGGCCCTCCTGGGTGGTGCTGCTTTGGTCATTGACTGCACCGACAATGCGGAGGCCCGCAGGGTCATCCAGGGGTTCGTCAAGCCTATGGGGATTCCTTGCCTTCATGGTTGTCTGGGTGCTGAGGGTACTATTGGACGGGTCGTCTGGACTGAACAGTTCAAGCCCGACGAGGCGGGGGAGGGGCAGGCCACTTGCGAGAACGGGGAGCATCTCCCTTTCATCGGAATGGTGTCGAGCTATTTGGCTCAGGCTGCTCAAAGGTTCTTCAAGACGGGGGAGCGATGGGCTTTCCAGGTACTTCCAGACAAGGTCCTCCGGCTATGAACCAGCCCATGCTTTCACGATAGGGAACAAGAAAGGCTATGACAAGGCTCTACGAGAGACCCCAGATACAGTTCTCAAGCTCGGCCGACAAGAGGGGTATGAGGGTGGTTGTTGTTGGCGGACACGGGCTGAGGCTGAGGCATACCTGGATGTCCGTGGTCGTCATGTGGATTTCGGTCGGGGTCGGGTAGAGTGCGAGGTGTACGGGTTGCTTCTTCCACACGGATGGGATCAGAATGTGGACATAGAGCATCCTGACCCCGAGGGTTTTCATCGTTTGCTGACTGATGTACCGATTGTAGTAAAGGAATACGCACATGGGACCAAACAATGAGATTCGACTGCGACTTCGAGGAAGACGAGACAAGACGGATCATGATTTCTACGTGGGTGTCACGGACCTTCCGATTTCGATTGACCTGAGCAACACCGTTCTGTTGTTCTTTCCGGATGAGGACGGGGATGAGTTCGGCGGGGATCTGGTCATCAAGAGGTCTGACAAGAGGGGCTTCAAGAAGGGGGCCAAACCGAACGGGACCGAGGACAAACCGGGGGACTAGCGGGTGAAAGAGGGCAGACTGGAGCAGTTGGATTTGTGGCACGCGGCGGAACGTCGTTGTTTTGCGGTTTGCCAAGTGTTTAACGAGATTCAAACAGGCCCCAACCCTTTGTCGTCCGAAGAGATTCGCCGTTTGATTGCCAAACGGCCCGAGCGGTACGGCGTTCTGGAACGGTGCGCCAAAAGAGAGGACCAATGACAACACCTATTCCTGCCCCTGACGGGGCCAAGCCGAAGAAACAACGGGAATTCAAACCAGAGCCGGTTCTCAAGGACTATGGGGACATTGGCAGGTACAAGTTTCGCAAGATCAAGACCCCTCAGGGACCGATTTGGGATCTCCGGGAGTTTGTGGAATCGGACACCTACACCGGGTTCACCAAGAAGGGTGTCCGATTGACCCTGGAGAACATCCAGCGGATCTGGGATCTTGTTGCTGATGCTGAGGGCATCAGAGTCTGAGGAGATTTTGATGCTGGATATGGAGAAGTTGGCTGAGACCGATCCCGAGGCATACCGGAAAGAGGTCGAACTCCGGTATGGGCTACCCTTGAAGAAACCAGGGTTCCCCGTGCAAGAGTTCTTTGGGGGGTCGCCCGATTGCACAGAACCCGGGTGCAAGACAGGAGTGGTCATGCTCATGCGGGATCAACAAAACCGTTTGGTAGACTACGCTTACTGCCTGCTCTGTGGCCGTCGTTATGTGGTTCTGGGAGTAGAGGAAAGACGTAGGCAGGAAGGGTTCTAACACGGGCCTTTAGCGCAGCGGTCAGCGCACTCGGCTCATAACCGATTGGTCCAGGGTTCGACTCCCTGAAGGCCCACCCAATGCTGTCCCTGGACCAGATTGACTTCCGAAAGAACCGGCCGGGCCGAAACTCCTCCGAGGAGCAATTCCTGGAAGATCAGGTCTTTCAACAACTCCGGACCAATGGGTTCCCCTACCCCGCGTATGCAAAAGAGAACCTGGAACAGGAGTACCTCAAACTGGTGGCCACTCCTTCCTGTATCGACATAGATACCGGAGTGATCCGGCAATCCATGGTGGGTTTAGGGATTATCAATTCCTACCACCCCGAGATGTTGGGGGTGCGGTGTCGTGGGTTTATGACCCCGCTGGAGGTTTTTGCTGATGACGCTTTGTTGCGGGAGGCCATCCGTAAACGGATCCGGTATGGAGACAACCTGAAGCCCTGGGGCATCCGAAAAAGCATTTATGCCTTGCGGCGAACCCAACGGGTGTCCAACTTCCGACCCACCGTGGCCAAAAGCATCATTGAGTATGTCGGGGCCAAGACGGTAATGGATCCTTGTGCGGGTTGGGGCGGCCGATTGTTCGGAGCCATGGCCGCCAAAGTTCGATATGTGGGTGTTGATCCCCATCAAGAAGCCCAAAACAGGAACCGAGAATTCTTCCGGGACTTGGCAGCTAAGGTGAACACAACCTTTCAAGTTAGTCTCCTTGACGGATGTGCCGAAGACTTGATGCCAAGCCTGGGTGTGACCCCAGACTTGGTTCTTACTAGCCCTCCGTATTTCAACGTCGAAAAGTATTCTGAGGATGCTGGACAATCCTACTTGCGATACCCTACTCAAGAACAATGGGAGGCTGGGTTCCTTTGGCCTTTGATATGGCACGCACACCGGTTGTTATCTGACAGAGGGTGGCTTGTGCTAAACGTCAACCCCAATATGTTGACGACGGTAGTGCAGCTTGCTAGTCGCGTGTTCATTGGGCATTTTGTCTGGCAGATGCTGCTTTCGCAGCATCAGTATAACAAGGCTTCTTCCGGCCTGTACCGCTCGGAACCCGTGGTATTTTTTCGCAAGGGGGTGAATTTGACACCGCCCCTTAAGCAACCCACGGTTTTGGACTTCTTTGGATGAGTCTACTGGGTCATTCGTTGCGCCCAGAAGAGCAAACAAAAATAGGAACGGGCGAGTAGCTCAGGGGGAGAGCGCCTGCTTTACACGCAGGTGGTCGGGGGTTCAAATCCCTCCTCGCTCACCAAGTCATTCTAGGAACACAAACAGGGGACAGTGTTCCACATCTCGGGCAAGGGCATATACTTTATCCTGGTTTCCATGAGAAAGAAAAGCAGCACAGTCTACAATGACCAGACCATAGGGTCTGTTCTGCCAGTTCTCAGATGACACATAATTCAGCTGGACATGCTTACCGAGATTCAGTTGGTGCCCGATGTCGCGGACGGACCTGATCATGTCTTGTCGAAGAACCAAGAAGAGAGCAGAACAGTTGGGATCGGCATTGGCGAGTCTGAGTCCTGCCGTGGTGTGTCCTATCATCCGGGCACTGCCGAAACGAACGGTTCGATATTCCTTGGCAAAAGCAAGGGGGTTGTTATGGGTGGCCTGGAAGCATTGGGGTCTTGTCCGTGTCCAAGTTTCAGTCAGGGTCACCAGTTCACATAGAAGGGCATAGATGCGGTCTTGCACCTCAAACATAGGAACATCTCCTCTTCCGCCGGACTTGGCGGGATGGGGTATCATACCTGGGAGGTGCCCAATGAAACACTACTTTTTAGACCGTAGGAATCTTGATAGGGGCAAACTTGGCTGGGAAGAAACCCACGCTGTGTTGGTGGTTGCTGTGGACGAACAAGGAGCACGCGAGTTCGCTGCAACCATTGCTGCGGATGAGGGAATAGCTCCTTGGCTTGACCCCAAGAGAAGTAGCGTGCAGGAAATTGGTTCAACTGATGGAGAACCCCGAGTGGTCTTGACTCAATACGCTGACTGAAAGGCTCACTAAACATGGCCAAGTGGCATGGACCCCCACCGAAAATCACCCATAAAGATGTTGCTGTGGAGGCACGTAAAGCAAAAACGGCAGGTTGCCTTCAGGGCTATTACTATTCACCCGGGGCGTTCGCTGAACCCGGTTTCTTGTGCCATGGGGGTGAAGTGTTCCCCCCATGCCCGCATTTTCCCAACTGCCCGATGCTTACACGGCTTAGGAAATAGGCCAGGAGAGTAGAAGGGTCATGAAGATAGCCAACCACATCATCGAAGGGCAGTCCAGAAGCGGACACGAAACCTGTTTCGTGTTGCCTGAGTTCAAACTGGTCTTGGATATCGGGGTTTGCACCGAACAGGCGGTCAAGATCCAGACGGTGCTGGTGACTCATGCCCATGTGGATCATTTGGCAGGGGCTGTGAGACACGCCTTTTGGAGATCCCTCCTGGGCATGTCGCCCTCGAAGTTCGTGGTCCCGGTTGGGATCGCCCCCCAGGTGAGGGAAATTCTCACCCTTTGGTCGGGGCTACAAGGGGACCTGGTTCCCTTTGAGATCCTGCCCACGGAGCCGGGGGCCACCATTCAGGTGTCCAAGGACGTGTTGGTGCGGGTGGTGCCCACCTTGCACATCGGGCACTCCCAGGGGTACGTGATCTACCGGGTGAGCCAGAAGCTCAAGCCGGAGTTCGTGGGGCTGGCAGGAGAAGAGATCGGGAAACTCAAGAGAGCGGGCACCCAGATCACGGATCAGGTAGAGACCCCGGAAGTGGCCTACATGCTGGACAGCCGGTTTGAGGCTGTGGCAGCTTGCCAGACGGCTCTCAAGGCCAGGGTACTGATAGCAGAGTCTACTTTCTTCGGGGCCGAGACAGTGGAGCAGGCTCATAAGCATGGGCACACCCACTTGTCTGAGATTGTAGCGTCGGCGGATCTGTTTCAGAACGAGGTTGTGGTGCTGACCCATTTCTCGGCACGGTACTCGGCTGAACAGATCCAGGAAGCAATAGCGGGACTGCCTGAGCCTCTCAAGTCGAAGGTCGTTCCTATCTGACCGGGCTTAGTGATACTGTGTTCCCCGTAGAAGCTAGGGGGCAGTAGACCCCCCCTAGCTTCGTTGCCCCTGTTGGCTAGCGGTCAAGGCCGCCAGCCCTTCAAGCTGGTAATCACGGGTTCGAATCCCGTCAGGGGCACGAAAGGTTGCGTCACTGCTCGTTGAGGGGTAGATTGGTGTAAGGTGCAATCATGGATACTTTGGTTTTAAATGCCCACTACATGCCTGTGAACCAGGTCAACTGGCAGACAGCCCTTTCTTGGGTTGTCTCCGGTCGTGCCACGGTTTTGCCTGGGGCTGAGTATGATGACTGGTTCGTGCGGTCGCCTTCTCGGGTTTGGCGGGTACCGGCCGTGATCCGACTGCTCTCGGGGGCTACGGGCTGGTTGTCCAAGCAGAGGGGTGTCCGGTTCAACCGGAAGAACCTCTGGCTCCGGGACAAGGGTCAGTGCGGCTACTGCGGCGACAAGCTGGATCTGCGGGAAGCCACCTTGGACCACGTCGTGCCAAGGAGCATGGGTGGAAAGACGGTCTGGGACAATGTCATGACAGCTTGTCTGGACTGCAATCAGAAGAAGGCAGACCGGACACCGGAACAGGCTCGGATGAAGCTCCGGGTCAAGCCACGGCAGCCCATGGTGGTGCCGGGCGGGTTCCTGCCGACGTTCGCAGATGGGATGCCTCCTTCGTGGCGGGATTTCTTGAAGAGTGCTTCCTACTGGGGCGATGAACTGGAACCCTAACTCGATTTCCATCTTATCGGGTATAGTAGGACATGGTGACACCTACAGAGATCCTACGCCGCAGACAACGACCTGATAGATGGACAGGTTGGATTCCGACACTCTCGGGGTCTAGCCTGTCCCTCTTGACCCCTGACTCGGCCAATGTCCACTACGATGACATTGTGTGGGGACTCGGGCATACGTTCCGATATGGGGGTCAAAGCTCACCCCTGGTCACCATCGCTGAACACTGCATTATAGTGTCGCACATCATCAAGAAGCTCTGGCCCAAGACGAGTAAGGCCATTCAGCTTGGTGGTTTGTTTCACGACACCAGCGAAGCCTATACCCATGACATTCAAGCCCCGCTTCGTCAGATTCTGTTAGTCGAATACCCGGATGGTCGAAAGGGTCGGTGGTCTGAGTTTGACCGCAAACTCAATGACTCTTTGACTCGGATCCTGGGCTTGAATCCGGCCACGCTTGAGGCTCCCGAGGTCAAGGCGGCTGACATTTTGGCAGTCTGCATTGAGAAGGTTCAGGTTCCCACCCTCGGAACAGAAGATTGGGGACTCCCACCGTTGCCAGATGAACTCCGTGACTTTCAGATGCAGTTCTTGGATCCAGATGCCGCGATGGCTGGGTTCAGGAGCCGGGCACAGGAGTTGGGGTTTGTACTCCCTTCGAGGTCGTAGGCAACAGTTCCAACAGTTCCTCTGACACCGACTCAAAGAAATCGGCCGCTGCTGCCAGTTCCTGGGCTGTCGGGGCTTGGTTTGTTTGGGCCAAAGTGCGGAACCGATTGGCATAGCCTCGTAGGTCTGCGGCTGATTCTGCCAGGTCTCGGGTTGTGGGCTTGTTCATTACCTATCCCGTTTGCAAGTTCTTACGGAAGACTTTGAGCTTCCGAGTGGCTACGATTTCAATCTGCCGAATCCGTTCCCGTGTCAAGTTAAGGAGCACCCCGGCTTCTTCCAGCGTAACTCCACCTCGTGTAGCTACCCATAGGGTACAGGTGGCCGGGATCTCATCCGGTTCCTGGTTTGGGAAGTTGTACTGAATGGTCCCTGTCTGGGGACGTACTTCCAGGAATAGGTGGTGCCGACAACTCACCCAAGGACAAGTCTGCTGATATGGGAAACAGTCTTTCCAGGTACGAGGGCGCGTTGGAGTTCCTTCTCCGCTTTTCATCATCACCCGTGGGGTTCCATCTACTTGCTCGTTGTGAAAGCAACACGAGGCGTCCGAACCTGTATGTCTATGGCTCGGCCAAGCTCTTGCTGCTGCTCCGAGGTCAAGACTGACGCACGTTCCGAGAAACCGGGGCGGGGTTTGAAAACGGTCTCCATCTCGAACAGAGAACAGAACAGGTCTTCGCCCAAGGAGGTTCGCAGGTCATGGATCATGTCCTTGCGGATCTTGATCTCGGTTCCCTGAACCGTAACCGTGCATAGCCCATCCGGAGCACCGAAAGTGATCGACCCCGGTAAGCCACCTCGGACGGCGACTGCTCGTTTTCGAAGAATCTCTTTGATGCTGTCCAGAAGACCTGTGGTCAGTTCATTGATCCGCCAGAGTAGCAGCCCTAGCGTGGTCAGGTCTTCGTTGTTTTCCAGGTCAAGGGCTGGTCGGTTGAGGGCCGTGTTGACAATACGGATTTGTTCCAGGATGGATCCAAGTGTTCGACTGGTCATGGCTTGGCCACCAATTCCTGGTAACACTGGGGATGGTACATCCCAGCCGGAGCAGTACGGACCCAGTAGGCTGAGGATCCCTTGGCCAGGGGTTGATGACACTTGGAACAAAGCGTCCCATCCTTGGGGACTGTGACCAGGTTCACGTTTCCAATAGGAGCCGGAGAGACTGAGGGTGTGGTAGGTCGGGGAACGACCGGAAGTGGGGGTTGTTTGGCCTGAGCTGCGAGAGCGGCATCCTTGGCCACTCTCGCAGCCAAAGCCCGCTCTGTTTCCTTGAGGGCTCTGATCTTTTTGGCTTCCTCTTGGGCCAAGGCTTCAGCCTGATTCATGAGGGTGGCTAGATAGGCTTGCCCACAGCGTTCCAACAACGGACACGACCCGCACACAAGAGAATCCCCGTAGGAAAGCCCGAAACATGGGGTCTGTTGAGTTGCCAATCCGATCAGATAGGCATCCCCACCGGCATAGCCTGTTGAGGTTGCCGTGGCAAGTTGAAAGGAAACCAACCCCTCCGGTAGATCGGTTGCTGTTTGAGGGGGTCCTGTCTCCGAATCAGACTCCGGAAGGATCGGTTCGGTCCCGCGAAGTCTCATGGCTTGGTCCACCCCGGCCTGGGTCAAATGCCACTGACCCTTTTGTTTGCGGCTCGCAAACCCTGCTGCAACCAGATCCCGGAAAGCCCAGCCGACCCAGAGTTCAATCCAGGGCTTCTTACTGGAATCCTGAATCCCATACTGATCCATTGTGATGCCCATACGTTTGCAAACGAGGGCATGGGTTTCTCGGAAAGGGATCACTCGATTGATCCGCCAGTCGGAGAGTTCCCCCAAGGTAATCAGCAGGGGGTCTCGGAAGCTACTTTGGCCGAGCGTGAAAGTCTTTTGTTGATCCGGACCTGTTCCAGGATCCACACCCATAACTGTAACGGGGTTTTCCATCATGCAACTCCTGGAACCAACGGTTGGCTCCGAACGATGTGACTGATATCCCCAACGGCCAGGAGACCCAAATGAGGATCCATCATGTGTATTGCATTTTCTCGGTTTTCTCGATCTGGCAACTTGTCAATCCAAACCCGGACCGCTTTCTTGAACAGATCGTTCGGGGGCTTGCCCCCGGACAGGAGCAGGATGTCCGTAGCATGACCGAGGATGGCGCACAAGGCACGGTGACTGAACTCTCCGGCGAGCTTGTCATCATATATGGCCTCACGGAGCACCTTCGTGATCTGCTTGAACTTATCCCAGAGCGGTTGCCCGTAGGCTTGGGCCAGGAGCGGAAACTTTGATTTCAGCACGGGTTCTTCGTCTACCCACTCCATCCAGTGAAACTGAAGCACCCGTTCCCAACGATCCATCAGGGAGGCATCAAGGAGATTGGCACTCACCATCCTGCCCCGCTCATCCCCGCCACCAGAAGTGTTGCCCGTGCCTGTGATGATTGTACCTGGGAGAACCGGAGCCGTTCGACCACCAGGACCATCTACACGACCCTGAATTGAGTCGGTGATCAGACGAACAGACTCGGCTTGTTCACGGTCTGCACGGTCAAAGTCGGTGAAAAGGATGAGATAGGGGATGCGTTTCCCGTTGGAACAGAGATAGCCATCCCGGAGAGCCTTGAGAACCTCCCCTTCTTCCCAACACGTTCCTGACTCGGTGAAACCACGGGCGAAGAACCAACCTTCCACATCAGCACCAGGACGCACTTGCCGGATCAGGCCGGGGGTACGGGTCATTGCCGAAAAGGCGTGCAGCAAGGCGTCCTTGCCTGAACCAGGGAGTCCGTGGATGTAGAGGCTACGGCGGAACCGAAGAGCCACGAGAGCTTGAGAGACATCTTCCCCCAAGAGTCCGTGGTCAGGAATCCGATAATGAGCGGGCATGGGCAAACAAGCCGTGGCCGGTACCCCGACATTCACGGGGAAAGAGATTGGACCCATTGCCACACTCAGATCCGAGGCACTGACCGGATGCTTAGGGCCAGGACGTTTCGTCGCCCTGTGCGTGTCCAAGAGTCTCTGGGATACCGTGGCTGCCCCAGGATGTTCGGTCAGATACTCGGTCAGGGATACCCCGTGAGCCTCCATGAGATGCCCAGCCAGGAAATCCTCGACTTCCTTTTTGCACTCCAAACAGGGTATTTTGTGAGGCATGTGCCCTCCATTGCACCCCTTCTACCCGACAGCCTGTCCAACTAAGCCCGGCTTAGTGACCCGGCTGTTAGAGTAGACCAGATGGAGGGTACATGAAACCCCAAGTCATTGAACCTGTCATTCGAGGCCGCGAGTATCGTGAACGACATGCCGCTTCGGTCATCGGCATTCTTGGTAAGGACGCCCCGCCTGTTCTCAGTCAAGGGGCGCGGTTCCTCAATATGGACCGATGGACCATTCGACGGTTGACTTCCCGGTTGTGTGAGTGGGCAGCCAAGAATTCGGGTTGTGTTCCAACCGTCTTGGATCTGTCGGTGATGTGCCGGGAGACAAATGCCGAACATGCCCCTGGACGGCAAATAGTCATAGCCTCCACACCTGACAAGCTCACTCTCCGTGTGGCTCTGGCTCTGACCGGGGGTGGCTACCATGAGGCTCTACACACTCTCTATTCCTGTCGTCGGTCACTCCGAACTCAGGAGATGGCCGCTCTGGTTCTACCCCGTTGGGCCAAAGTCAAGGACTGGTCTCGGGTACATATGGCTTTGCAAGACTGGTCAAACATCGTAGAGGACATTCGAATCGAACGCCGGGGGAGTGAACAGTTCGAGGGCATATACATCAAGCTCTGTGACCTTCAGGACTTCATTCTCGGTCAAGAAGCCGCCGGGGAAGCTAACGTGCGGGCACACGGAGGGCAACGTGGTGCCCTCTCGATCATTGAGGGTACCTTCCGGGATGTGGGTCTTGGCTATAACACCGAGAAACAACGGGATGCCCTGGATCACTATCGGAAAGAAAAGCCAGATGCTGTTGATCTGGTCTTGAACGGACCTCTCCGGCCCATGCTTGATGAAGCCATTCAACTGACCGTGCAAGATGACTTGGGTTGTCTCCGGATTGCTATGGACGTGATTGCCAAGCTCGCCGAACTTGGCAAACAGGACGAAGAGGATTCACAGACACAGAACGGACCACTTCAATGTCCCTCTTGCGGTGCCTCGGCCGACAAACTCAAGGTACGCCCGAAGTCAAACGGGGTCGGTGGCAAAGTCCCTGGTGTGGGGATCATGACCTGCACGGTTTGTGGCTGGCAACAGGAAGTCAAAATCACCCCAAAGCCCAAGAACCAGCCACAACCTCAACAGCCTCCCCAACCGCAACCTCAAATGGAGGGGTTTGACGAGTCCGACTCGGAAGATGCCGACGGGGACGATGCCAGTGATCAAACCAGTCAAGGCAAACCCGGCAAGCAGGACGGGGATAAGCCTTCCGGGAAAGACAAGGCGGGAAAAGATAAACCAGGCAAGGACGGGAAAAACAAGAAGCAGGCCGGGAAAACCTCAAAGGATAAGGCGGACCCGGATGAGGCAGAAGACGCGGCTTCTAAGCAGGGGGGAAAGAACGGGGACTCAGAGGATGACCCTGAGGAGTCGGAAGATGCCGCTGAGAGTTCTTCGGATGGTGAGGGTGAATTCGATGGGGATCCTGACGAGAATTCCTCGGATGGTGAATCTGATGGGGATGCCTCGGATGGTGAGGGTGCTGATTCCGATAGCGATGACGGGGAGGCTTCAGACGGTGTAGGTGACGGTAGCTCTGAGGGTACGGGGCAAGACCAAACCTCGGGGGATGAGGAAACCAACGGCAAGCCAGCAAACGGGGCCGGAGGCCATCATCATCATGTTGGCCCTCATGCGGGCAACACGGATTGGGAGAATCTTGCGACAACGGCTCTCCAGCAGGCAACCCAAGGTACGGGACTTTTGGACAACAACAAGGCTCTTGAGGAAGCGGTCAACACAGCCCTGGACAAGGAAGAATCTGATGTTCAGAGGGGAGAGGCTCCCTGGTCTCCTCTAGATCCTGGTTTGGATACCGCTGCTTTTGTGTCCCCTTCGGCCAGAGGCAAGGCTTATGACCTGGGTGTTGCCAATCAGATCAAGGATTCGGTGACCAAAGAGTCTGCCTATCTTCGTGCCCGACTTCGGGCAATCATCCGAGCACTGGAGATGGTCGGGCGCACCCGTGGGGTTCGTAAAGGACGGACACTTTCCAGTCGGTATCTCGTTCAAACCCACGGGGAAGTTCAGGATGGACAGTACCCGACTCGGGCTTGGGACAAGAAAGGTGAGGAACTGGAATGTCGGATGGCAGTGGCCACCGTTGTTGATGAATCCGGTTCAATGGGGGACAAGAAACGGGAAGCCGGTCGAATGCTCGTAGCTCTCACTGAGCCTTTCGATGCCCTGACTTTCCCCACGATGGCCATTGGATTCAGGGACGGTGCGGGAAATTCAAGTCCCCTTCCTGGGGATACACGGGACTATCATCGCACCCATGGGGTTCATTATGACGTGTTCCAGGCATTTCATGAACGGTTCGGGGCCGTGAAGTGGCGGTTTGCCAACACGATGGCTAGTGGCGGTACTCCGATGTCAGACGGGATTGAGTTTGCCCTTCGTGCTTTGGGAGAACGTCCCGAACCTCATCGGTTCCTGTTCGTGGTGACAGACGGGGAACCCAACGGTAGACATGTGCCGGTGATTCGACGGCAGGTTCGAAGAGCCCAGGCAGCGGGGATTCATATAATCGGGGTAGGCGTCGGTGACGGATCTAGGGCTGTGGTTAGTCTGTTCCCGGATCATGTGTGGTCCCTGACTGTATCCGAGACCCCGGCTCTGATCCTAGCCAAGCTCAATGACCTAGTAGACGTGCTGGCTCATGGCCGGGGGAAGAAACCGAAGGCTTAGTTGGCAACTGACCTGCGTAGTACGAGAGAGGGCAGGAACCCTCTGAACAACGAGGAGACAAAATCATGCAGACCATCACAGCAGCGGCCGATCTGAGTCCTGAGATTCTCCTGGCACTCCAGGCAGGTGTCAAGAAGGCCATCGACGATGTCGAGAAGGCTGGGGGAGACCTCAAGGACCGTGCGAACCCCAATCAGACTCTCAAGGGTCTCTCGGTCAACATCGTCCTGACCCTCGACGAAGTTGCCATCGGGGCTGACACGGACAAGTCGCCAACGTGCAGCATCCCGTTGCTCCCGACTCTGGCCCTCATGGTCAAGCGAATGGGCTGCACGAGGGACGCTGCCCTGACTCTGATCCGTGAGGTCATGCAGCAGGCTCTGACCATGGACAAGGATGCCACGAAGGCGCTCCTGGAAGAGGCAGGCGTGGCCGAGGCCGAAACTCAGATCAAGACTGAGGTCATCGGCAAGCTCCCCCGTACCAAGGTTCAGAAGGCCGTCCGGATCAAGGGAGCCTCCCTCACGGTCACGGGCATCTCGCAGGCCGCGTAGGCCGGGGAGGCCCAGTGTTCACCAGGCGAGAAAAATCAACAGATCACCGTTCGTTGATCATCGTGACCTTCGAGCGGGCATCCCCGGAAAGCACCTGTCCAACCATCGAGGTTGTGTTCCAGGTACAGTGGCCCGATGACTTCACACTCATGACCACGGACACTCCAGTGCTCTTTCGTTTGTCAGTGACCCGTCAGGATACCCGAGAACTGATCTCACTGACCCGTGAAGAAGAGGACATGGTCTATACAGAGGCCACTAACGAGGCAGCCAAACTCAGTCGGGCAGGAGGCTGAAGCATCTTCATGATAGCGGGGATCCACCTGTACTACCCAAACAAGAGTTCTTCTAAGCTAGTCTGTTGGCTTAGGGACTTGGTTGCCCGCGTTGTTAAGGTTGAAGAGCCCGTAACGGGCAAGGAGAGAGACAATGAGTTGGTGGAGGGAGCCGGAAGAGTCTCCAGCGTGGGAAAAAGAAGTGGCCCTCCGCCTTTCCAGTATCGGAACCGACGGGTTCGTCTCGGACGACTACCTCGCCCGCGACGGAGGTCTAGATGCGCCCGTCGGGGGGTGGGCTGCGGCGGTCGTCGCAGAAATGCGGCAGGAAGTTGCCGCCGGTACCGTCATCACACGCTGTGTTGCGTGTGGGGAAACCACTCCCCGGGGATTCCGGGGAGCGGGTCCGTGCTCGGGGTGCGGGCGAGACCCGCGCTGCCACGAAGACGGCAACTTTCCTGATGATTGCGAGTAGTGCGGGCGAGACCCGCGTGAGCAAGGAGAACGAACGTGGAATACAAATACGAGATGTGTGGACCACAAACGTGGCACACCGTGGTCACCGCTTTGGGGGGCGGGTTCGCCAACGTCGGCAGTTATATTGCCGACGAGGTAGACGCAGCGCTCCTCGCCGCGGGGATCTGCCCCGCGGAGAAGGTGATCTATCTCGCCACCCATTCGTGGGGGGCCGGGAGAGAACCCTTATCGAGGGGCGGAAGCCCTTCGAAGTGGCAGAGCCCTTGTTCTCTGGTGCCTGGGAGATCCTCCGGGAGGGAGACGTATCCCAGGTCGCGGTAGAGTCCGCGACTTCCGGGTCGCGGACCGAAGCGGTTCTCTTCCCCGAGGGGTGGCACATCACCCTGTCGGTCCCATGTGACCAAGACGGGAGCGGTCCGTACATGGGCTGCTACTGGGACGCTTTTTGGGGGGCGGCCAAGACGGCCGAAGCCCAGGTCGAATGTAAATGCGAGCACGTCCAGGCCGTGCCGTCTGAGGCGTAAACCTTATTCCCCAGGGCCAAGGCATGGCACGGAGACCTTCGAGGGGAGATTGACATGGATGGTCCTACCAAGACCGATGCAGGGGCGAGCCTTCTGGGCAGTCTTTGCCATGGTGTTACCGCCTGTTCTGCAATGGAAGGGATGCTCAACTACCAAAAGCGGATGCAACAAGGTTTCAGGACTTGGAGTGCTGAAGAAAAGCAAAAAGGAAGGGAAGCAGTCGCCTTTCTGATGACCACTGTGGTTTCTAGAAGGTGCCCCGCTTGTAAAAGACCCGTCAGATAGTCGATCACGATTTCAGTGCGCCCGGCCAGACTCGAACTGGCGTCCCCAGCGTGACTTGAACACGCGCCCTCATGGTCCGGAGCCATGTGCTCTAATCCAACTGAGCTATGGGGACATTTGCTGAATAATTTGAAACGCATTGCGGTAGGGGGTGCCCTCAAAGGATTTCTGGGTGTTTCGGCCACTAGGTTTCCGAAGAACCCAGATTCGTAACTCACTCCGGCCCTTGGTTGCAACATAGGGGACAACGTAGAAAGAATCATTATCCGCACAGTAGCCCAGGAAAAAGTCAACCTCTTCCCGTGTATATCGACTGGCAATCCGTTTCCCCAAACCGTTGTTCCTTAATACTCGAAGGCTCAAGATATGTACCCCCACCTTAGCTGGGGACATGAAACGGCATTGACACTTTGCCATTGTCCCATTGGTACGTAACACCAGGATGTCGATTGGTGTGGACTCACGGACAGGGAGAAAAGGGGACAGTCCTGCTAGAAGCATCCTCCCAACCGCAAGTATCCGTACAGATTCGCCCAAGTCCGTAGTCGAAAGATTGGGACGAGGTTGTTGTGGGGACGGTTGCGCCAGATACCGGGCGCAAGCACCGGGCACCCCAAATCTTCGGGGTACCTTTTCGGCACTGCATCCTTGAACCGCAAAGTGAGCCGTGGATTTAGACAGCCCATATTTACGGGCTATCTGATAGATTGTCAGCCCTTGGTTTTCCCGATCCGACTGGATAGCGGCTTTGAGTTCTGCTGTTAGCTTTTTTCGAAGTGACTGGACATTAGAAGAATCCATACCCTGGATAGCGAGACTGGCTGTAGTACTGCTCAGACCGTACTTAGATGCGATGTCCCTTGTTCGCATCCCATGTGTTTCGCGGTCTATACGGATGAGGGCTAGTATTTCTGTGGTAAGTTTCTTGTTTGCTGGCCCAGTCATGACTTGAACCTCCCTAGTCCAAGTATACCCAAGGCATTGATAGGATGCAAGAAGGTGTGTCCCAGTCGAAGTCGAACCTTGTAGCCGAACTGTCGCTCTGTCCATATGAACTACGGGCGCAAAGTACATGGAGCCGCCACCCGGAGTTGAACCGGGGACCCCCTGCTTACCGAGCAGGTGCTCTGCCAACTGAGCTATGACGGCATGATAGCAGCATCCATATCGGACGGAACGTACCCGTGTCCCCTACAAGTATTACAAGTGGTACACGGACGGTTGTCTCGCCAACGAACAAACGGGGGAGGATCCTCTACCTGACCCCTACCGCAACAGGCTACACAAACCTGTTTGCCCGGATTACGGAGCAGTAGATCTTGCTGCCTGTCCGCCATCTCCGCGTCCAAACCCCGATATAGAACTTCGGGGATGGCTCGGAAGAGAAGACGGACGAAACCTTTGACTAGAAGAGGTTTCGGGCATACCCATTCCCAATAAGTGGAAGGTGCCACAGGAAAGAACACCTCGAAGATACAGTCCCCGCCGTAATGGAGGGCACTCCCCATATTGTCCGCGAAAAAGGTGCCCTGTTTGAAAAAACCCGATGCCAAAATGGCATCCGCATTTTCCTGAGTGGTACCGTGGTACCAAATGGCCACTATATGTAACGGAGCCGTTTCAGGGAAGCCAAGTAGACGTACAGGAAAGAAATGGTTCCGAAGCAAGGCCGTGAGGGAACCCCGAGCTTCTTGGCTGCCTTGCGACGGAGCTTACGGAACTTACGGGCTTGAACCCGGAGCTTCTCGTATTCCTTGTCCTGTTTAACAGTTCGCCGCGGGGTGTCCTGCTGAAGTGTCCTGTATGCCTTGCATTGTTTCCAGGTCCAAGCCTCGATGCCGAGGTGCGCTAATGTAGGCTGAAGCCAGCCAGATCCCATCCGCACCTGGTTCCGAATCTTATTGAATAGCCGTTTTCGCACGGAGACCTTCTACGGTTACTAGGGGAGCCGGGGGGACTCCCCATTCACCCAAATTTAGATGCCAGCCCCGCTTCCCTCTTGCGAAGGAAACACCCCGGGAGCGGCACCTAAGTATACCCTAAATGGCTTGCGGCAAAGCCTAAGAAAAGCTGGGACCGTCCTGTGTTGTCCAGGACGGTCCCGTAACTCCTTCCACACATGGTGGGCGAGCTAGAGCCGCCGGTCGGAATTGAACCGACAACCTGTCGCTTACGGGGCGACTGCTCTACCGTTGAGCTACGGCGGCCAGGAACAGTGCCGAAGACCGGACTCGAACCGGTACCCCTTGCGGGACGAGGTTTTGAATCTCGCGTGGCTGCCAATTACACCACTTCGGCAAGTGCGCCCGGAGGGACTCGAACCCCCAACCCGTAGATCCGAAGTCTACTGCTCTAATCCATTGAGCCACGGGCGCGTGTTGAAAGTCTGTGCGGTGAAACCCAGGGACCTTTTTCGTCCAACCAGTGCTTTTGCACCGTGCTCTGCCATGTAGGCTTGGTGCTTTTGATAGCCGTCCCGCAGGGTGTCTTCATCAAAAAGGATCCCTTCAGGATCAGCCCTGCAATCCCAAACCCGTCCGAAAGTGATTTGCCCGTCGTCCATTACGTTGACTTCGAGTGCCAGCCCCAGAGGATGTAGCACTTGACGGTTGATCTCGAACAGGAGTCCAGTGTCGTGTAGGAACTTGGCGGCTTCTTCGATGTAAACCATGGGGCACCTCCAGGGTATCATACCAGCAGGAGGTGCTTCGATGCCAAATGTATTGTCCTCAGATATGATCGCGGACCCTACCGATCCCACTGTTGTTCAGGATTCCGGTCCCATCATCCGGGTTGCTAGGGTTCACGACAAGTATCCTCGGATGCTGTTCATGGCTATCCCTGTCAAGATGGTTGCAACCACAGAAGATCCTGTTGAGATCAGTATCGAAGTCAGGAGCTTCGCCTGTCTTGACTTCCTGCCCGAGGCACTCCGGCAGGAAGTCAAAGCGGCTCTCGCGGAATAGTGCTAGGGACGGGGGTCGAACCCGCAAAGGTGTTACCCTACTGGCTTCTAAGGCCAGCGCGTCTGCCAAATTTCGCCACCCTAGCTCAGTATCAGAAAGCCTGCTGCCCGTTAAAGGCAGGATGCGGGACGGGCTTGTCCAGCCGGTAAGCCTGTGCCTTTATGATGGCCTCCACCCGCTCCTGACTGAAGAGTCTATGCTCCAAGAGAGCCGCTTGCCGCTCATTGCATTCCGCAAAAGCCTTGACGGCGTCCTGAACTTCACTCCGCCGATCCTCTGCCGATTCGAATAGCATGTAGCACCTCCTGCTTGTACTACACAAAAGTCACGGGAACTAAGCCGTTGTAGTGCCGGGAACGGGACTCGAACCCGCACGGGCTATGCCAATGGGTTTTAAAGCCACCGCGTCTACCATTACGCCATCCCGGCAAAGGAAATAGAACAGTAGTGGTCGGGGACGGAATTGAACCGCCGACGCCGGGTTCTTCAAACCCGCGCTCTACCAACTGAGCTACCCGACCAAGCAGGTTCAGGGATGGTTTCTTGCGGGAAACCCGTAACCCTCAAAATAGGGTGTCTGAACCTGTGGCGGGAGTGGTGAGGATCGAACTCACTGTTTCCGGTTTTGGAGGCCGGCGGCTTACCCTCAAGCCTTCACTCCCAGCGCAGAAAGACGCACACTAGATTTAGTCGCTAGACCTTGTAAGTATTTCATTACAGGAACCCACAAGGGGAGTAATGTTGTCCGACTTACTGGCTGACCAACCGAGACGTTCTTGCCACGACTCATCTGTCTTGGAAACACACAGAGCATAGCGGTAGAAAGAAGCTTCCTTAGCCAAAGCATCTGCTAGACCAAAGAGGGATGCCATTCGGCTTGGTTCCTTTCGCTGCAAGAAGGCTACGATTTGAGGAAAGTTGCGGGTAAAAGACTGACCCGTTTTAAACCGCTCTTGTGCTTTATCGAATTGTACTGTTGTTTGTTCCATCTCTTCGTCTGAACAATCTGCACAATCGAAAGCGGCAACAAAGTCCTGAAATTCGCGTATTTCCCCGTCAGAATGTGGAAAGCGAAACCGTAGATATAGCCTTGTTTCGGGGGGAAATCTTTGCAAATCTGCCCAATGGTCAAACAGAGCAACGAGCGCTTTGGAGGGTTCATGTTCCTTCACGGGCTCTGCTTTCACGTTCGTCTGTTTCGCGGTTGTGCAGCACAGAGCGGAAACCAAAAGGAGCAGCCTTATCATTCGCACTAGATCCCCCTTTCCGCCTCATCTGGGCGGGTTCTATCTTACTACACAAGAGGTGGGGGAACTAAGCCTAAGTTGTTTCGGCGGAGGACACGGGAATTGAACCCGCAGGATCCCTATTACGGAACCCACACGCTTTCCAGGCGTGCCCGGCGAACCGATATCCGGCTATCCTCCAAAATGGGGCTGGCAGGAAAAGAGGATTGAATTGCATGTCCCAGTCCCCAAGCGGAAGAAGCGAGAATCGAACTCGCATCCCGTGTATTACGGGAACCTGCTTTCGAGACAGGCCCGGCCCACCAATGTCCGGCGTTCTTCCAAGGAAAGGGTGGCTCGTTCCTGGATCGAACAGGATTCTTTCCGGCTTCAACGGAACGCTCTGACCATCAGAGCTAACGAGCCATTGGGGGTTCTTGTTGACTGGATTCCCACCAGTCGGGCGGCCCTCTCTAGCGAGAGCCTATTCCTACCCATTTGACTTGACTACGGTTGCCAAGTAGAGGAATCGAACCTCTGGGGTCACCATGACCTTGATTGACCCGTCACCCCCATCAATCAAGCCGGGATTCGAACCCGGTTACCCGTAGTGCGAGCAGGGGGACTCGAACCCCCACCCCCGTTTTTTGGGGACAAGGCTCTCGACCTTGCGCGGCTACCAAAGTTACGCCATGCTCGCATTATTTTCTCCTGTCCTGCAAAAAGAGCGGAGGGAGTGGGATTCGAACCCACGAGACATTTCTGTCTGCCTGATTAGCAATCAGGTGCCCACAGCCGGACTAGGCGACCCCTCCTAAGAAATGAAAAGGCGCGTTGGATCCGTGTACAGGTGAGCAGGACGAGATTGGGGGTGTGGGGTTTTGGGTTCTTCTAGGCGCAATTTGAAACCCCGCCTGGAAGTGATTTCAGCATCCCGAACGAAGTAGCATAATTTTGTATCTGGACAGTACAAAGCATGCGCATCCACATCGCCGCGTTGCAGAAAAGTCGTATGTGTTCCTTGTTGATTGCTCCAAACTCCCCGAAGAGCAATTTCTACAGAACCCTTTACTGCGGATCTATACTTTACCGATACCTTCTTGAGGGCTTTCCCGGAAATGGCAATTAGATCAAAGGGCAAATGTTCGCTGAGTGGAAGAGCAACTTGGAAACCTGCTCCCAAGAAAGCAGCAATTACGAAGCCCAGCCCCTTATCTCCTTTGGTTTTGGTGTGGTGTTCAAGCCTCATGGTCAGAGTGTACACCCCAGCCGCTTTCCGCACAAGATCTTTCTGTACCTGTCACAGACCCAAACGTAGTACGCCATAGGTGATATGGGGCACACCGGGAACCAGCCAGCCCCTTGACGGTTCGTGTCGCCCTCCCCATCTGGTTCCCGGTTTTTCTTTCTGGCTCTTTGCGGAGAGAGAGGGATTCGAACCCCCGGGGCTTTTAAACCCAGCGATTTTCAAGACCGCCGCCTTCGACCGCTCGGCCATCTCTCCTTTAGTACGCCCGCCCGGATTCGAACCGGGAACCTCTGGCTTCGTAGGCCATTGCTCTGAATCCGTTGAGCTACGGGCGTATCAGGAACAGTGGGCAAGGAGGGATTCGAACCCCCAGTGTTAACCCAAAAGGGAACGGATTTACAGTCCGCTGCGGCACCTCCAACTCCGCCGCTTGCCCAAAGAGGTACGGACCAAAGGGTTGTGACTTTATGGCATTGTCACTGCGGTTTGCCGTACCTGAGTACCGGGAAGGGGACTTGAACCCCTACGTCTTTCAACACATGGTCCTGAACCATGCGCGGCTGCCATTACGCCATCCCGGCACAGGTGGGGTCGGTTGGTGACCGTCCCCACCCAAATCGTGATCGACTACTTTTCACGGAACCTGGGGTCGGTAAGTCATCAACCCACCGAACCCCCATAAACACCGAAGCCCCTCTCGGTTCGTTTCCGGGAGGGGCTTCGGGTCTATTTGCTCTGTCTTGAGCCTCTACCCGGTTGCCCCCGCCGTAAAGCGATACGACAGGGAGGTGGTAAGCAACCAACTCTGCCGTAGCGTGTTTCGTGAGGATAACTGGTTCAAGGTTCCCATCGCTCCCTATCTTACCCCCGTGGAATCGGGTGTCAAGAACTTTGTTCCGGTCTAACCGAATCCTTTGTGGATTCGGCTTCCGATGGGAGTCCGACTTGTGCCAGACCCCCTTGAATCCCCACCGGCCGGTAAGTGGGCGGGCACCTATGCTACCCGAAACCCGATTCGGCTAAGCCGTGTTTCGGTAGACAGCCTATCCGTTCCGTTTTCTAGGAGGTTTCCATGCTTCGAAAAGCCTTGCTCGAAATCGCCCGTACCCGACCCGAAATGCGACCTCACCTGATACCCTTACTCCGGCAGAGTAGTGAGGCCAAGTAGGTACCCGATGGCCCGAACCCTGTATCCACAATTATTGACGGTTATCGAGGCCAATCCGGAACTCCGTCGCTATCAGCGGATGTTACAAGGTGGTTGTTGTCGGCACCCGGAAAACGAGTTTCTCTTGAAACGTATCCGTGCTTTCGTTCTCCGGATGCCCCACTTCGGTCTTGCTCTTGAGTCCCTGGTGTCCGATGTATCAACCACTTGAACTCCATTTATATGACTTCGACGGCACTTTGTTTCGGAGTCCAGAGCCGCCTCCTGGAGTGGGCGAAGACTGGTGGGTTGAGGAACAATCCTTAGGCCAGCCATGTGTTCCGGACACCCCCGAAGCATCTTGGTGGGTAGGGACCACAGTAGCGGAAGCCAAACGTAGCATAGCGCACAAACAAGTGTTGGCTGTGTTGTGTACGGGTCGGCCTGACCATAGTGCCTTTCGTTGGAGAGTCCCGGAATTACTAGGGCAAAAGGGTCTTGACTTTGATCTGGTTCGGCTGAACCCTGGCGGTAGCACAACCGCTTTCAAGACATCCGTGTTGCGTAAAGCACTCGCTAAGTTCCCCAGCATCACAACAGTCGCTATATGGGAGGATGACCCGAAACGCCTTGCTGTGTATGAGGCTTTCGTGACTGGGTTGGGTTTGTTGTGTGTCCCCCATCTGGTTCGGGCCACTTCGCAGACCCCCTTGTGTTCCCAAAATAGCGTATTGGGTCGTAATAACACCGTAAGATCGCCCCATAGATCACGTTTAATACACCGGATTGCCTCCCGCTGGATTGGTCATTTGGCGAGATAACCCCCTGATCATCCTCAGTTCTGGTCTTTGATGGGACCGTTGGGGTGTTCGTCATGATCAAAATATCGGTTGGGGCTGCCCACGATAAGATTATTTGACGGTTGGTTCCGTCATCGTTTTGGACACCAAGAGAGAGCAACCCATCATTTCAACTCCTCGGGTAGAGTGGGGGAGGAGGCGTGATTCAATGGGCGCAAAGACGATTCTCACGGGCGCAATAGCCCGCGAACAACTCTTGAAAGGGACTCATCAACTGGCTCGGGTTGTTGGTGTGACCTATGGGCCGCATGGCCGCACTTGTATGCTGGATCGGTTATCTGGGTTGCTAGCCACTAAGGATGGGGTGACGGTTGCCCGAGAGATTGAACTCTCGGGACGCACACAGAATCTGGGGGCACAGATTCTCAAGGAAGCCTGTCTCCGAGTAAATGCCCAGGTAGGTGATGGCACCACGACTGTCGCCTTGTTAGCTGACGGGTTGCTCCAAGAAGGACACAAACTGATCACGGCAGGAATGAGTCCCAATGGGATCATCCGGGGGGTGAGAGCCGCCGCAGTAGAGGCCCGAGACTGTTTGGAAAAGCTCCATCGGCCAATCCAAGAGAAGGATGTGTTGAAACAAGTGGCCCTGCTTGCTAGTAACGGGGATGCAGAGATCGCCGAGAATCTAGCTGAAGCCTGTATGGCTGTAGGCAAGGATGGGACCGTTGCCATTGAGGACAGTCAATCAGTCGAGACTTGGTTGGACCTCAAGGAAGGAATGGAACTTGATGGGGGAATGGCGTCTACTGAACTGTTGGGCAATCAAAACGAACGCCTCATTGATGGGGCTATCGTGGCTGTACTGGGAATCTCCCTGGTCACCGTGGGGGATGTCCAAGACCTTCTGGAAACAGCCAGCCAATGGCCTCGCAACGAACTGGTGGTGTTTGCCGAAGCCTTCGTTGGTGAAGCCTTGACCACAATGATCGTCAATAACTCCAAAGGGGTCGTCAAGTGTTCTGCTGTTCCGGTGTCGGGTGTTGGACCCATTCGGATCGAGCTTCTGAAAGATGTTGCCGCTTTGACTGGGGCAACCTTTGTGGATCCTCGGGCAGGAATGAACCATCGGGTTTGGGACCAGACTTGGTTTGGCACAGCCCGCAAGATCACCATCAAGACCAGAACCACGGTGCTTGAAGCCTATGATGAGGCCCAGGAGACGGTTCAGGAACGTCTGATCCAACTCCGAGCCGAAGAGGAAAGAGCCACATCGGACTATGACAAGGACCGATTGCGAGAACGGAAGGCCAAGCTCTCAGGTGGGTTGGCTATCCTACGAGTTGGGGGGATCTCTGAAGTAGCCATGAAGGAACGACGGGCCAGGGTTGAGGATGCCCTGGGGTCTGTTCAGGCCGCCCTTCGTAGTGGCATCCTACCTGGTGGTGGGATTGCTTATTTGCGAGCCGGGCTTCATCTGGAAACCTGTTATCCCTCCATAAAGGAACCCGAAGAACGGGCTGGGTGGCTGATTCTGGCCAAAGCTCTCAAGATTCCCACAACCCGATTGATTGTCAATGCCGGAGGGGGCGTAGAGATCCTCGGCAAGCTCTCCCAAACACAAGGCTGGATTGGATGGGAGGCAACTTCTGAAGGTGGCCATGTCCGGGACATGGGAGAGACCCCGATATTGCCTGACCCCCTCCAAGTAGTTCAGGTGGTCATCGAGACAGCCGTATCCACGGCTACCCTTCTGCTGACGGCTGAGACTGCGGTGGTTCAACGGCTTAGGTAGGTCGGGAGACCCGTAGTAGAAGCATGACGGTGTTTTACATCTCCATGTCGGCTCTCTTGGTTGGACTCCTGGTGTTCCTGCCTTTCTACGGGGCAGGTCAACTCTGCATCTGGGGGGGCAAGGAACTCAAAGCAAAGGCGGCCCGCATGGTTCGAGAAAGCAAGCGACTGGTGATTGCCGAGACCCGGACATCCACTTGGCATTACCACCTACGGGAACTTGCGCCCGAAGAGGAACCCAACTTGGGGGGGCTACCCGCAGGTACTCAGGCTCTGTGTGGCAACCCAAACCTGGGTTGGGATGTTCAAATCCCCTTGACTGCCTGGGGTATTCAGGACAAGACTTCGCATTGGTGTTCTGCTTGTGAGGCAATCCGTGGCAAGTGACCCTCTGAACCTGCTCTTCAAGGAAACAGGGGAACATGACGGGTATCGACTTTTCAAGCTCCTGGTTGGCGTCCTAGTCAACCAGGGGGGCAAGGTTTGGTCTACCCATGACTTCCAAACACCCGAAGATGCCCAACTAGCAGGACAGCTTGCCGGGGGTGGTGTTCGGCATATTGCCCATGCTCTTTTGGTAGAAGCCCTCCGGCGAGAAGTCTATGCCGGAATCATGGCCAAGCTAACCCATGATCCGACCTATCTACAGGGGTACCAACAAGGGGATGCCACAACCCGTGCCCAAATTGAGCTTGAGCTTGCTCAATGTTCTCGTCAAGTCATGCTCGACACGACCGGAAAAATTGGGCTTGACGTGGCCCGAGAGATTCTGGTTATGGTTGGGAAACCAAGCTAGTCTTGCTTCTGGTCTCGAATCGGGTATCTTAGGATGGGATGCTTGAAACCCTTCATAGTCTCCTCGAACACAGTCGCCAAAGGCTTTGGTATCGTTTCCGTGCGCTTCGTGGCCTGCCTGCCCCAGAAGTCAATGTCCCACGATCCCCAAATGAAGCCCTCCGGCTTGGCTACCACATGGGCCTTCAGGCCGGTTATGGCAAGGGGTTGGTAGATGGCGTGGACTTGGGGTTAGATGTAGGGGCCTATCCACCCAATGCTCATGCGGGGGATTCAGATTTCCTCTCCTGAACTGGTCGCCGCAGCCGTTTCCCGGATCGTAGTTTCACAAGCAACGTGGGTGATGTTTGCATAGGGTCTCCACCTCTGGGGGGAACCACCCGTTTCCCCTTGTGGACTACGGCACGGAAAACCCCCAACCGAGTTCTGAGTGAATCTCCATTCTGAAGGATCAGCAGGGCATCCGAGAGATGAAACAGAATTGAGGCTACTGTATCCTCATGGTGGCCTGAGAGTCTCGCCAGATGGTTCACAAAAACCTGATAGTGCATCGTCCGTCCACCGGGTCTCTCTGACCCCTCTGATCCTACCGTTCAAACCAGCCGGTAATGAGTCTATCTTATCCCCCCGATAGAGAGATCCGGCCAGCTTCCGGATTTTGGAGATCCTCAAATGACCACCCCCTTTGTTCCCCGAGCCCCTATGGATCGGACGTTTCTCCGACTGGCCAGTGAAACCCCGACCCTACGAGCAGCCTTGAATGGGGTGCTTCGGGAAGCTGCCAAATGGAAAACGCTGCCGAAAGGTTGGACTCAGGATTCGGTCAAGAAGTTCTGGGGGTCACTCACAGGGGATGCCAAACACAAGGTCACGAAGTGTATCAAACAGATGGAAGGCAAGGTGGATGACACGGGAGCTTTCTGTGCTTCCCTGGCCGACGTGGTAGACCCAGGTTGGCGGAGCCGAAGGGCCGCAGGGCGGATACAGGTCAGAAAAGGCATTTACAGAGGCAAGTCAGGGTTCACCGTTTCTGGGACAGATGCCCGCGAACGAAAGCCCAACATATTCGTCCAGTCCCAAGAGGTCGCCGAGGCCCTCCGGGGGTTGTTGACAACCCCCGGCTATGACGAGGATGCCTTGAGCAAGCTCATTCTGAATGACAAGGGTCCAGACGTACAGAAGAAAGCCGAGTGGAAGGGCTGGGATGAACAGATGCCTGTTCAAGTGGTGACTAAAGGGCAACACAGTGAGGTTTTCGAGAACCTGGCTGCTGCCAAGGCGAAGTATCCCACCTTGGATCCCCGCAAGAACACCAAGGATTTCACCTGGGCTACTCGGGGTACGATCAAGGGGCATCCCGCCATCCGGTTCGAAGATTGGGAGACAAACAAGCAGATGTCCATGTCGGCTTCTCGAATCAAGCAGGCCACCATTGATCCCGGCTACTTATCAGGTTGGGAGAAGACGGTAGATGCTTTGCTTCGAGCTTTCAAAACCCAGGCTCAATCCCCTGCGGCCATGTCCATAGACAAGGATCCCAAGCCCTACATCACCGGCTTCATATACAACCTGTTTCAAGAGTTCCGTGACACATCTCTGGCTCAGGCTCTTTGGAACATGTTTGAACACGGGGGACCATCCCTGGAGCCAATGTGGGGCCAGAAGTTGGCTTATTCGGTGGCACATCGGGTTGGGATCACCCCAGAAGGGAAAGTTCGGGCAGCGGCTATCTCTCTTGCTCTTTTACGTCGGGGTCGGATGCCCAATCTGGCGGCCAGAGTAGAGACCCTCTTTGACAAGGCTCTTGCTCAAGAGATCGCTCAGGCGGGGCCACCTGTTCCGGCAGGCAAACTGAAGAACAAGAGTCAGATGTTTGAGGATTCGATCACCCCCAAAATCAAGGGCGCAGCCGAGAAGGCTTTCCGGCTAATCGGGGGGACTCCAATTGCGGCTGAGACATTTGGCTACTTGATTGCTGATGATGCCAACTGGCATAGTCTCAGTGCGTTATATGCGGACCCGGCCACCCCCATACCCGAGGGCTTGGTCACAGATGTGACCAGCGAATTCCAATGGAACATCGTTCCAGACATTGCCGCCTTCATCGTGACCTTGCTGCGAGTCGCAGGACTCAAAGCCAAGGCCGAAGCAGTCAAGAAAGAGGCCCTCCGGGAGTTTCCGGACGCCTATGAGGATCTCGGTTCTTGGAGTAGGGCAGCCAACAAGGAGAATGCAATGAAGACCCTGGCCCAACGAGTCGCCGCTAGATGGACATCCAAACTGAGAACGGCCAGTCCTCTCCAGGACTTGATTGACGCCTATGCTGATGCCAACCCAGGACGATCTCGCCCGGATTATGAGGCCATGGAAATCCGGAGATTGGTCTATCGGTCTCCAGTCTGGATGATGTTACCCCAATGGATAGCAGCCATGACGGCTGCGGCACCTGGTTATAACGAGTTCAGTGTCAAGAGGATCGGCAATCTTCTGACCAAGGTTCCCGGCATCAACCAGGTCAAGTTCCAGCCGGGACGAGAACATAGTGTGGTGGTCTACTTGGAGGGGCCGCCAGAAGTGTTGGCCTTCATCCAGAAAGCAAGCCGTAAGCTGATGGCAGATGAGGCTGATATCGTAGCCAACGGGGAACTCCGGCTATGGTGGGACTAGGTGAATCGTTACAATGCCCCCGAAGTGCTCAGTGCCTTGCTCCAAGCTCTGGAGGTCGCTGGACTCTCCGAGGTGGTAGCCCGGATCAAGCAGATGGGGGTTCCCCGAATGGTCAATGAAGCCTGGTCTAAGCGGCCCAAGACCGCACGAGCCAACGTAGAACCCATCCGGCAACGGACTCAATTTTCTTGCATGAGCACTTCCATGACCATGTGTCTAAAGGCCAACGGCTTGCAGACAACGGAGGACGAGGTCAATCGTGTGATGGGTGCGAGACCCATGGCTGGGGCTTCCTGGGAAGATGCCATAGCCTCTGCTCAACACTTTGGGATGCGGGTGCATCTCATTTGCCCAGCCACCCTGGAACAAGTCAAGACATGGACCGATCAGGGTATTCCTGTGATGATTGCTTGGAATCCGGAAGGACGCCCTTGGTCCCATGCTTCGGTCATTTTCGATGTGGACCAGGAACACACTGTTTGGGTTGCAGATCCCAACATCCCGGACCCTAGTCAAACAGTACGGGTGGTTCCCAAAGAGGAGTTCTACAAGAAGTGGTCGGAGAATCGGGGGGACTATCTGGTTCGTCGAACCGCTCTGGCAGTCATGCGAGAGATTACCCCAGAAGGGAAACAGGTAGTGGCTTCCGAACACACAACGAAACAGGTCGGGACTGTGACACGGGTCCCTAGGTCTATCGGGACGCCTGCTTTGGGCTACTACACGGTCGAGATTGACGGCGAAGAATACATGACCTCTTCCACACCCCGAGAACTAGACCGGGGAGCTAAGATTCAGTTCATGGCCGGAAAGACAAAAGATCAGGCATGGGGCGGTCGTCATTGGGCTATGGATATCCTGGTGAGGAAGGTTGCGACTTACTCAGGCAATCCCAATGGAAAGCCTATCTATCCCCATGAAGTAGACCACGGGTATGATCAACCCCTGGCCGGTGGTTCAGACGTGATGAAACGACTCCAGAACAAACTTCTTCAGGAACAAGGGCAACCCCAACGACCGGACAATCCCCGGTTGGCCACGACGGATTGGCATCGTCCCCCCTCCGCAGAGGACTTCAAGAGGAACCCCAAGGCCGGAAAACTCTATGGGGCCTACACCTTTTGGTTGATGCACCATGATGGTTCTCCGAGCCAGAAAGCTAGGGCAGGCCAGATTGAGAAACTGCTCGACCGGATGGATTTCAACCAGTGGGGACTTGCTGTGGATCTTTGGCCGGATGCCGCAAAGGAGTATCTATTCCTGTGTAAGCAGTACGGAATCAAACCCGAAGCCGTGCGAACTGCCCAACGAGTGGCTCTCAGACACCTCGCCGATTTGAACTGGAAGGGTGTGGCCCAGAATCTCCTAGACCGCAATAAGGGAACTGCCCAATCGGATCTGCACTATCGGGCTTACTTGCGGGCAGTTGTGGACGGGCAACCGGCGGGGCACCTCACGGACCAATTTGCGGGGGCACGGGCTGCTCGCAACGATTTGATTGATGAGGTGGGGAAGGGCAAGTATGCAGGAGCCTCTCCAGACTCTTTGGCCCGGCGGGTAGCCGCACAGTATCTGGTTTTGTTGGGGGTGCCTAATGGGTAGCAAGACAGCAGGTTGGTCCATGACGGTGGACCGAGGCTATTTCTCTTTCGTGGGGAACAAGACCCCTTTCAATAAGGACACCTGGGATGACATTGAGCATCTCCCCATCACGTTCAAGGACGATGACGGACAAACCCACGAGGATGAGCAGGCGATACGTTTCCTGGGGAACAAGCACAGTGCCCCTTTGACTCATGGCCAAGAACAGGCTGGGATGACTCGGGAAACCATTGTGTATCTGGCCTTTCCCAAGGGAACAGATAAGTCCGTGCTGGCGGCTCTTCAGAAATATGGCAAGTCCAAGGGTTGGAGGGTTGAGAGATTGTCTACACACCGGGATCCGCAAACTGTAAAGAAGGGGTCTATCGACTCCGTGTTGGCAGACCTTCAAGGGATGGCGCATACGGCCGCCCCGCTTTTTTTCACGTCAGACGGGGCAGAGGTGCTCCGTCTGTTGGGTTCTTTGGCCAAGAAATCCCATGTTCCTTGGGCCAATCTTCCTCCCTACAAGGTGAATGCTTATGGGAATGAGATCCTACTTCAGTATCTTGCACCTGGCCGAGATCCGGAAGATCTGCAACACGTTGTTCAAGGATGGGAAATGGCAGCCAGGGTGATTGAAAGCCGTCAGCCGACTTTCAAGAGCACAGTAGAAACGGTTTCTACAGGTGTCGGGCCTGCGGTGAACCTTACTGTGAAGGGTCCATTCACCACGTTTCACACCAAGGGGGCTTCCATGACTGAAGCCGAGGCGGTTGTCGCCTCTCTCGGGCAGATGCTGAACAAAGAAGCACCCCCAACCGAAATGACATCAGCCCTTCCAGGAGATGAAATCCAGGGTCGGTTCGAGGAGGGCAAGCCCGCCGACCCTTGTGAGAACATGAGTGACGAGGATTGTGCCGAGTGGAAGAAGCAGACCGAGGAGCACAAGGACCAGTTCAAAGCCGCCGGATGTGAGAAGTTGCCCGAGGGGCCAATGCGGGACAACTGCGAAGAGAAGAAAGAGGAAGGTAAGACGGCGAGCCTGAACGGCTATGTTGCTTTCTACAAGGGCAAACAGATCGAAGTAACGGCCAAGACCTCTCTCGAAGCTCAACAGATTGCAGCCAAACAGTTCAAAGCCAAGAAGCCCCATGAAGTCACTGTTGTCCTGGCTGAGAAGGACGGGAAACAGGTGACACACATGCCTTTGTTTGCCGCTGAGGATGAAGCCCTGGCTGTCTTGACTCAGATGGCTGAGGGTTGTCCAGACAACCTGGATGAATCCGATGAAGATGAAGCCAACGTGATTGTGGCTTCTCTCAAAACTTTATGGGAGTCCTACAAGAAGAAGCACCCGAAATCGGAAAGGCCGCCACAGTCCTTGATCGACAAAGCCAAAGCAGAGGACAAGCCCAAAGAAGAATCCAAAGCAGAGGACAAGCCCAAACGAACCGAGGAAGAGGACGCTTTGGACTCTCATCGAAAGCAGTACCGGAAACGGAAGAAGGAGCTTGAGGAGAAGGTTGAGCATCACAAGACCAGGGCCGAAGAACACGGCAAAACCCTGAAAGAGATCGAAAAAGATCCTTCCAAAGGTAAAAAACGAACCGAAGAAGAGTCGGATGGCTTTGGAGGCACTCGGTCCTGGGAGGTGGATCCCAAGGACCGGGCTGAGAAAGGTAAGGCGGACCACGAGAAAGAGCACACCAAAACAAAGAAGCAACTCGAAGAGCACACCAAAGAGGATGAGGACACCTACGCCAAAAGGGAACAACAGAAGAGCCAGGATAGTAAGCCCAAGGAAAAGAAACGTCGTGATTCCTTATCCGAAGCAGAACGGTACAAGGAAGACCACGAGGAAGCCACACGGGGTCAAGGTCGTGCAGCCACGTCAACTACTTTCGAGGATGATGTCCTCTCCACGCTGGAGCAGATGGCTGAGGGTTGTCCAGACAACCTGGATGAATCCGAGTGCAAGGAATGGGAAGCCAACACGGACAAATACGAGGACAAGTTCAAGACGGCAGCA
>Ga0209518_1000287_pt1 | contig 67808 bp, 112 predicted proteins | sample RifGroB1_FD_183993 | JGI IMG/M metagenome (GOLD analysis project Ga0209518, IMG submission 183993) | Groundwater microbial communities from Rifle, Colorado, USA - Groundwater B1 (SPAdes) (version 2) | ecosystem: Environmental > Aquatic > Deep subsurface > Groundwater | place: Rifle, Colorado... | reverse complement strand
CATCAACCTTCGGAAGCCTAACAGGAACATCGAAATGGATAAGTGGTGTCTTGGCGCCAAACGGAATGATTTATGGGATTCCGCGCGACTCCGAAACAGTTTTAAAAATAGACCCAACTACGGACACGGCATCAACCTTCGGAAGCCTAACAGGAACATCGAAATGGATAGGTGGTGTCTTGGCGCCAAACGGAATGATTTATGGGATTCCGTACAACTCCGAAACAGTTTTAAAAATAGACCCAACTACGGACACGGCATCAACCTTCGGAAGCCTAACAGGAGCAACGAAATGGCAAGGTGGTGTCTTGGCGCCAAACGGAATGATTTATGGGATTCCGCGCGACTCCGAAACAGTTTTAAAACTTTTAACACCACTTTCTGTAAATAATAATTATCCTTTGAGCAGATTGGTTAATAAATTTTAATTTATGGAAATTATACTATTATCTCAAGAAGATGTTAAAATTATAAACAATTTCAACAACTCGCGGTATGATAAATTAATTATTTGTGATTACGGATTTGGGAGTTCTATTATAAATATTTTAAATGATAATAAGTTTTCTGAATTAAGGCAACATTTTATTAATCATCAAATCAAAACCATAGAATTGGATAGTAATATTTAATAAAAGCTATGACACCAGATCAGGAAGCCATATTAAAGCAGGTTTTGGCTCTTCAGGAGAAAGCTGGCATAAAGATGCGAAGAATCGAAAATGTCCTCACCGGAGACAAGGATTTCAAGATTGAGGGCCTTGTGGACAAGGTAGACAAGTTTATTACCGCATCAAATGCCGGAGCAAAATGCTTCCATCACGAGAAAGAACTCGCAGACATGAAGGCTTCTGTTCAGACGCTTAAAGATGACAAGAACCGCATTATTGGTGGCGCTTGGGTGGGTGGGGGAATATTGGGATTTTTTGCGGCAATTTTTCAAAAATGGATTTCAGGATAATTTATGAACAATCCCAACAAATATGAGGAATATCGGAAGGCTGCACAGGATGGGGATATTGTTCTCTGCCGCAACACCAGCTGGATAGGGAGACAGATTTCAAAAATAGACAACGCCTATTATACACACTCTCTGGTGATTTTCTGGAAGGCTGGCCGTCTTTTCATCTTTGACGCTACGGAGACGGGTGCACACCCGGAGCTGGCAAGTATAAGGATGGAGCGATATGAGGACTTTTGTGTTGTCCAGCCATGTAGGAATGCCATCGAAAAGGAAAGGGCACTGGAGCAGCTGTTTATTTTTTCTGAGCCGGGCATCAAATACAATTTTGCCGCAATCGTCAAGATTGCTGCATATGAAAAGCTGGGATTAAACATTTTCAAAAAGCCATTTCCCAATCGGGAAATATGCTCTGAGCTATCGCTTAAATACTGCAATGGATATCCATTAAAATGTTATTCAGAAGGGCGATTTTCTCGTCCTTTTTTTACTCCACAGGATTTTATTAGGTATGCATCTCAGGAAGATGTGATAATATTATTCACTGAAAAATAATGGCAGATTTTAAACTTTACTTACCAACACTCCTCAAGCACGAAGGTGGGTACGTCAACCATCCCAATGATCCCGGAGGAGAAACGAAGTATGGCATTTCTAAGAGGTCATATCCCAAGGAGGATATCAAAAACATGACAATGGAGAAAGCCGGTCACATTTATTATATGGACTACTGGGTGCCAATGCAATGCGATAAGTTCAATTCGCAGTCTGTTGCCGAGATTATTTTCGACCACTGTGTTAATGCTGGGATGCGGTCTGCTGTCTGCATCCTTCAGAAATGTGCTGGGGCGGTTGTGGACGGCCACTTGGGGCCAAAAACCATTGCTGCAGTGAACAATGCAATCCCGGCAGTACTCTTTGCCCTGATTAAAGCCGAAAGGCTCGCATATTATCAAAATCTTGTGGATGGAAGGCCAACCTTGCAAGTTTTCATTAATGGCTGGCACAATCGAGTGAATTCTTTTATATTTACATCATAAACCAAAAACCAAATTATATGTCTGAAAACAAAAATCCAATAGTAGGAGTTCTCTTGGGAATGGTTCCCGGGATTCTCAATTCTGCCGTCAGCCTGATCAAGGACAAGAAGGCAAAGAAGGACACCATCGCTGCCGAAGGTGCTGTGGCAAGCAATGACACTGCTCCTTTAACTGAGTTTGTTAACACGGCCATCGACAAGGGTGTGAGCCTTTCATCAAAACGAGTGATGAATTTTGTCGGAACAGGCATTATTATTACTGTTGCCATGACAGATATTGGGGTGCATGGCATCACCAAGCTCAACTTGCTCCTGACGGCACTTGGCGCAGTATACGCAACCGGAATGTCCCTTTTGACGTACTTCTCCGAAAAAAAATAATTTTACCAAGTAGCTCCGTAAAGCTACGGCCCCTTTGGATTCGGAGGGGCTTTTTTACGATTGTTAATAACTTATATAATATTTTTGTTAGATAAATTTGGCAGATAAAAATATATTGTCGTACTTTGTCTTTAGAATTCAATCTTTATATTTTACCATTATGGCTCAAGACCTACGGACACGCCCGATTCATGCTAATGCATACGCGGATTTTATGTTGAATTTCAGGGGCATGAAATTCATTAATACCAAGACTGGAAGCGAAATTATCAAGTGTGGTGTTTTCTTTTCGCTTTGGGAATTTGCCAATTTTCCGGGAAACATCGAGAACGATGGGCGCATTAAAATTGAAGAAAAACCGAGTTGGAAAAAATGGGAAAGAGGAGAATTTAGAGAAAAAAATTATAAATTTAAAACCAATGGCAAAAAAAATTACACCAAAAACTAATAGCATCGATTTAAAGATGCGGGTTCTTATTGTTAAAAAAAAGGCGACAAAAAGGTCTCCGCTGGCGGTTTTTTTCAATTCTTATCCGGAATACGACACTCCTGAGAACGAGCAGTTAGTGCGGGCCGTATGGAATCTCAACCGGGCGGATGCAGAGATTACCGAAAAAATGGAAAAGATTTTTTTGAATCATCAGCTTTCGAAGCCCAAAAAGTAGCATGCAACCAATCTAAATTATAAACCCTTAATTCAAACCACCAATGAAACAAATCTTTGAAAATGAAAAGGACGCCAATAAAAGGGCGGACATGATCGAGGCCAATGCCTGCGTCAAAACAAAGACGGAGTTAAAGCGTCATTACTCTCCAAATGAAATGGCAATAATAATGCAGGAGTTCTGCCACGTTGTTGAGCTTATCGAAAGCAAAGAGGAAGAAATGAAAGACCTCATTACTCCGATAAAGGAAGAAATTAAAAAGCTTAAAAAGGAAAGCAGGGTGGGCATTGACAAAATCCGTAGAAAATACGAGGTTGTAGAAGCAGATATTTATGGCTTCGATGATCAGGAAACAGGCGTGATGGAGTTTTTCGATATCAACGGAAACTTTATCAGCAGCAGAAGGCTGGTGCCGGAGGAAAGGCAACTCCGACTGAAAGCAGTAGGCGAGGGCGGAAAATAAAAAAGGAAGCAAAATTCAAATATAAGTTAACCATTTAAAAAAAACAATTATGGAAAAAGAAATTGTAATCAACATGAGCGACCTGCAGAAGGAACTCATTATTCGCAAGGGGGAGGCGCTTCCTTTGAAGGAGCCGCAGGCAATCCAACAGGCCGGGAACATTCAGGCCCCTTGGGTATGGGCGGCCATTCGAGGGACGGATCCCCAAAAGGACAACGTCCGATTCTCCCGGAAGGAAATGAAAATCGTTTTTACGAAGGATGAAAAAAGCGAATACGGAGATGAAATCAGCGGGTCACTTCTTGTCAATGACGACCTTGTTCAGTTTCAAATCAACTCTCAAAAAACATTTAATACCGCAGACCTTGCCAAGCTGCTGAAGGTAAATCGTATGTTTTTTTCCAATTCAGACGAGTGCGCCAAGATCGTCACCGAGCTTAATTCAATCAAAGCCAAGGTAAGTGCAGACCTTGAGCAGGGACAGGACGACAGGGGCAACAAGAACATGGCTCGCAACGTGAAGGTCGACAGCAACGTCCCCCTTCGCTTCGCCCTTAAAATGCCGATATTTGTTGGCTTTCCCACAAACACTTTCATGGTAGAGATATGCATGGATGCCACCGACCGATCCATTACCCTCTGGATGGAAAGTGTGGAACTTAACGAGCTGGTTATCTCTGGCCGGGATAAGATTCTGAATGAAGAAATCGAAAAGTTTGTTAAATCGGGACTTCCCGTAATCGAATACTAAAATGGATCCACTCAACTTCTCTACCAACTGGAATAACAAACTTGGCTGTCATTTTTTTACATCCATGCGGTTGTCCGGAAGGTATAATATTGGCGATGAGGTTGAGATCACGATGAGGGAGAGGCTCGTAAAAAAAGCCATTGTCCGGGGTAAGAGAGTTTTTCGCATGAACAAAATAAATGAGTTTATTGCAGGTCTTGACACCGGGTACTCTGTTGCCGAGACCTGCAATCTCATGCGTAAATTTTATCCAGAAGCAGACTGGAATACGCAGGAAATCACAATGTACTTATTTGAAACAATTAAAAACTAAAAATCATGGCAGCATATAATGCAGACAGAAAAAAATTGTCGTTTTTTGCTTTAAAAGCCAAGACAAGCGACACGGATCCTTCTCCGTACTTTGGACTGAATACCAACGATGGGAATGGATGGAAAATTACAGATAAATTTAACAGTATAAAGGGACATCTTGTTGGCATTGCCCATTCGACTTACGAATACGAGGGCCAGACAAAAAATAAGATGGAGCTTCGCCTACAGGACGATGACGGGGCCATGAATGTTGTTGGTGCCAACTTTTCCTACCTTGTTTATTCACTCCTTAATTCGCTGGCATCCATTGAGAAGCCCGACCTTATCGACATGCGGGTTTATCTTGCCAAGGCAAAGGTCTCCGAAGGCAAAACTGGAAAGCAGTTTCCTGGTATCGTCATAAAAAACAATAATCAAGATGTAAAATGGAAGTACCAGTACGATGAGCTTCCAAAGGCAGAGGAGATCGAATTCAAAGGAAAAAAAATATACGATGACGAGAAGGTAATTGCCTTCTGGAAGGATGTCATCGAAAACCAAATAAAACCCAAGCTACGTGCTCCACTTGATGCGGCCGAGCATATTGAGGCACAATCCGAGACAGAAGGAACTCCACCGCCAGATGTTCTTGCACACACAACTCCCGATGATTTGCCATTCTGATGGCTCGTGGATATAACATAAGGCAGCGGAGGCAGTACGATTTCGCAAAGGTTCTGGAGGTTGCAGAGGCCTTCTCCGACAGCTTCGAGTGGAGAAAGAGAATGCTACAGAAGCTGTCGTGGCGGCCGGGCGACCTTTCGAAGGCAGATATTTTTGAGCTTGGCGAGTTTATGGAAAAGATGCTTCGCCACTCCAAGGCAGAAATGGCAACCACCCATTACGATGACGTTTGTAAATTTAGAATTTTTATCAATTCGATTTTATTAAAATGTTAGCAGACGAGGATATTCTAAAGGCATATTATTTTTTACACAATCAACACGTTCGTGAAAAGGATATAATTTCTGTGGTCAGAGCTTACCTAAAAGGTGGAGATAACAGCTCCCCAACCCTTGCTCGAAGGCACAATCTTAAGCGGCATCAGGTTGAGGGGATAATAAATTCAATTTTTTATTCGGATATAATTTTACAGATAAAAAAATGAGAAATCAAACTTATAGCAGTGTTGCCGGGTGGGCATTGGTAATTTCGCTCATCGACCTTATGCTGCTTGCATTTATAATTATTTTTAAATAAATTTTTTTGTTTCAAAACTTTGATTAGTTTTGCAGCATGTAAATCAACGGCTAAATGATTTTTTCAATTTCACATCTCAACTAATAAAGCCCGGAAAGGCTGCGCAGTGTTCTTCCTTCTTAGCCGTTGGTTTACACTGCCAGTCTGATGGGTGATTATTCTTATGAAGGGAAAAAAATCCTTTGTCCTCTATTCGGACTACATTAATGTCATAGAGAAGCTCCCAGACGATAAGGCCGGAGTTTTATTTAAAACACTCTTAAGATATGTAAATGACCTTAATCCGGTGGTTGACGATTTGATAATTGAATTGGCATTTGATCCAATAAAAAATCAGCTAAAAAGAGATCTGATTAAATGGAATGAAAAAAGTGGGAATACATCAAAATCTGGTCATCTCGGTGGTATAAAAAGCGGGGAATCGAGGAGGAAAAAACGGAAAATCAAAGAGCAAAACCGGAAAAATGAAGCAAACGAAGCCTTCGAAGCGAATGGAAGCGGGTCATTTGAAAATACAGGCAAGCAAATCGAAGCGAACGCTTCAAATTCGAAGCAAATCGAAGCGAACGCTTCAAATTCGAAGCTAAATAAACTTGAGTTGATAGATAATCAATGCGATTCAGACGAAGCGAACGCTTCAAATTTGCCCAAAATCGAAGCGAAACCACCAATTTTTGAACAATGCGAAGAAAATCGAAGCGAAATCGAAGCGAATCGAACAAAATCGATGCCTGTAAAAAAGGATTTACCAAGTGATGAAGAAGCAAAAATCGAAGCGAACGCTTCAAATTTGCATAAAATCGAAGCGAATGCTTCGAATTCGAAGCGAAACGAAGCGAACGCTTCGCCACTAAACGATATTGGCACGAAGCGAACGCTTCAAATTCGAAGCGAAACGAAGCATTCGCTTCGTTTCGCTTCAAATTCGAAGCGAAACGAAGCTGTTACTGTTACTGTTACTGGTACTGTTAAAAGAGATCTATCTACAGACAATAGCAACTTGCCGCAAAAAAGCGGCTTTTTGCCGATTGAGCCAGATAAAACAACCTACCGGGAATGCGTGGAGATTTACGCAGAGTTCTTTAAAAGCAAAACAGACCTTCCAATAAAAATGGACGGGGCAGAGGGAAAATCGCTCAAAAATATTATTTCCTACCTAAAAACAGCAACTAAAGAAAAGGGAACCAGCCCGGCAGAAGCATGGAGATTTATTTTATCCTCTTTTTTAAAATGGGATAAATTTCACCAAAAACAACTGACAATCAAACAGATAAACAGCAATTTACCAAATATTCTAAACTCAATTAAAAATGGAAATGAAGGCTATTCCCTCGACCAGCAGTTTAATTCAGACTTTGGAAGCATCTGATTCTCGTAATGTTCTTAAAATTATTTACCGGGCCAAACTTGGAGGGCACTGCACCCTTGTCCGAGAGGATTGGCTTTTTTTGGCAGATGAGCTAAAAAAGGATTTCAAAAAAATGACATTGGATGAACTCGATAAAATAATAATGCGGGGAATTAAGGGAAAACTTGGAGGTGGAGATTTTATAAACATTCGGACATTTTACCTTTGGATTGAAGAAAATAAAAAAAATCCACCATTTTCCTTCGATAGCCATCCCAAAAACCCATACGGAATATGAACAATGCAAAGAATTTTAAAAAATTAGAACGAGCAAGGATGGAACGTCCAGAGAATTTTGCGATAATGAACGGGAAATTTCCGCCACAAGCCATTGATTTGGAAGAAGTGGTGCTTGGGGCCGTATTGCTCGAATTTAAAGCACTGGCGAAGATTATCAACATACTTACAGCCAGTGCTTTTTATCGAGATGAGAATAAAATTATTTATTCTTCAATTATTGAACTTAACCAAGAAGGAGAAAAAATTGACATCCTTACGGTAACCGAAAAACTCAAGAGAAATGGAAATCTCGACATTGTTGGCGGCCCATATTATATTTCATCGCTGACGTCAAGGGTTGCTTCTGATGCCCATATCGAATCTCACGCATATATTATTCTTCAAAAATATATTATGCGGGAAATAATACGGATAAATTGTGAAATTACAAACGAAGCATTCGATGCAACCAGCGATGTTTTTGAAACAATAGACAAAATGGCATCTTCCCTTCGGGAAATTACAAGAATAATAAATTCAAAGAAATCAAGCAATTACATTGAAGTTCTTAATGAAACTGTCAATAATATCAAACGGCTTGCTACATCAAAGGTAGATATTATCGGTGTTTCAACAGGATTTATAGAACAGGATAAACTAACGTCTGGAAGATGCCCCGGAGAACTGGTGGTAATAGCCTCGCGACCGGGGGTAGGAAAGACTGGGTACCTGCTTCAGGAAGCGAAAAACATGCTCGACAGAGGAGATGCTGTTGGTATTTTTTCTCTTGAGATGATGGAAAACGAACTTATAAATCGTATTTTATCAAACCATTCTGGAATACCTTTATGGAAAATAAGGAGGCCATCGACACTAAACGAAGAGGACATCCGAAGAATTGATGATGCCAAGGCCCACATGGAAAAATACAAGTTAAAGGTAAATGATGGATTATTGGCAATAAATGAAATATCGACAACTATTGGAATCTGGGTGATGGAAGAAAACATCCGGGCAGTTTATCTCGATTACATTCAGCTTGCACGAGGGATAAAAGAAAAGGGCGCCAGCAGGCAACAGGAGATTGGAACCATTACCCGGGCACTCAAAGCTGCAGCAAAAGAATATAATATACCAATTATTGCATTTGCTCAACTTGGAAGGAGTGCGGAAAGGAATGCAGACAAGAGACCTACCCTTGCGGATCTTCGAGAAAGTGGCGACATCGAAAACGATGCTGACATTGTTCAGTTTATTTTTCGCCCGGCATATTATGGCATCACGCAAGACGAAGATGGGAATTTGATCCCAGATGGTCTCACCGAGATTATCTTCGGAAAGAACCGCCATGGCGCATTAGGTAAATTCATACTTCGTTTCAAAGGCGATTTCTGTGCCTTTACGGACGATTCAATTCCACCGGAAATACAAAACCCACAAAACTATTATGAACCAGACAAAGATGGAAATCCATTCTAAGTTTGTTGTTGGCACCAGTTTCGTTAATCCTAAAATTGGGAAAGAGATGGAGGTATGCGGAAATAAATATGAGAACAACGAATCGCTTTTTCTGGTTGCCGAACTTTCTTGGCTTTTCGAGCCGGGTTACAATGGAGTGTGGGTAAAGGCCAATGACCTCGATTGTAAACTGGACAAAAAAGAAATAAAAATTACAAAGGATCCATTGGCAAAATAAAAAATACCAGATTCGCAATAAATCTTACATATGCAAGAATTAGTGAAATGTTGATTTTTTATAAGAATGGTTGCGGTTTACGTTTGTGCAGAAATTAAAAACCGAGCCGGGCGGCACCCGGAAATAAAAAAAACCAAATCAATATGAACGCAAAAATTAGTCATGCAATGCCAGTCCTTCGGGCCATCGCAGCAGATTTAAAATTAAAGGTATCAGACACAAGAGTATTACAAAGCTACCGCTACATGCAAGCCAAAATCGATCCTTTTATCTCAACAAACATTGGGATCGAACAGGAAATTGCCAACTGTGGGGATCCCAAAAACATCATCCGACAAAGCATATTAAATTGAGTAAAGACATAAAAATGGTAGTTCCGGATAAAGAAGCATTTATTGCCGAATTTGCCCGGAGAACAAAAACAGACCACAACGAATTCATCCGAAAGGTCTGGCTGTTTCCAAAATCCTACCATGGAGGAGTAATGGATGCGTATGAATATATTATGAAACTTAACAGAAAAAAATGAAGGCTAAAACAAAAACATATCTCGAACAGATTAAAAGCGGGAAGTTGAAATCTTACACTGCAAGAATCCTCAATTTTATTATTACCCATCCGGGGACAAATATCGCAGAGATGAAGAACATGCTCGACATTCGGCATCAAACCCTAACTCCATGTTTAAATGGACTAATGGACGATGGGGTTGTTGCTGGCTCCGGGCAAATAAAAATTGAAGGTTCTTATTGCTCGAAGCTCCACTACGTTGAGGATGAAAGCTCCAGAGTTTACATTGCGAAAAAAAGAAGGAACGACAAGTTTCTACTTTGGCTAAATCGGGGCTTGGATGAATTTGAAGAGAACTTCGATCCATTTTTTATTCAGGAATTATTAGTTCTAAGACAAAAATTCTCCAATGGGTAAAACAACGAACATATCGTGGACGGACGCAACCGTCAACTTCTGGACTGGCTGTAAAAAGGTCTCCGATGGCTGCAGGGACTGTTACATGTTCCGGGATAAAAAACGATGGGGACAGGATCCCAACAAGATCACACTGAGCAGTGATGCCACATTTTATGCAGCACTCAAATGGAAGGATCCGAAACGTATATTTACCTGCAGCTGGAGCGATTTCTTCCTTGAGGAGGCCGATGCATGGCGCAATGTGGCATGGCAGGTCATTAAAAACACTCCGCAGCACACTTGGCAAATTTTAACCAAGCGACCAGAGAGGATTGGCCGATGCCTGCCGGACGACTGGGGAAGGGGATACAAAAACGTGCAGCTTGGTGTGACGGTTGAAAGCAGCAAGCATCTTGACCGCATCCCATATCTGATTTATACACCGGCTGCCGTTCATTTTATATCGCTGGAGCCACTAATCGACATGGTGGATTTGTCTGATTTTATAATGCCATGTGCCGGAAAAAGGATCATGGCAAACATCGATTGGGTGATAGTTGGTGGCGAAAGCGGAAGGACGGCCCGTGAGATGAAGTTGAAGTGGGCGGAGATAATAATAAAACAATGCAGAGAAACAAATGTCCCAATTTTCGTCAAGCAAATGGGTGCATATACTGCCCACCATATGGGGATGGGCAATAGGGCCGGATCCAACATAGAAGAGTGGCCAGAGCATTTAAGAATTCAGCAAATGCCAAAAATATGAAACTGACAATAATAGACCACGGAGATACATCGGCAGGATTGGATCCGCAAACTTGGGAAATAGACTGCCCATTCAATAGAGAAGATGTTGATAAGGATACACTGGAATGGTTTAGAAACAAAATAAATGGAATGTATTATTATTTTGCAAATGGTAAAATAATCTCATTATATGATTTTGAAATTAAAGATGCGTAAATATGGAAACTCTTTATAATTGTCACTATAATGAGCTATTCCAACTTTATGGAAATGGACATTTTGATCTCGCCATTGTGGATCCTCCATATGGCATAGATGTAAACTCAATGCCACTGGGAAGCGGGAAATACAAGAGCGACAAGAAGTGGGACTGCTCTCCACCCGATGAGGCATATTTCAAAGAACTGTTCCGAGTGGCCAAGCATGTGGTTCTCTGGGGCGCCAACCATTACATCGACCGCATCCCCAACCCGGACAGTCCCTGCTGGCTGATCTGGGACAAGCGTAATGGCACCAGCGATTTTGCCGATGCCGAGCTGGCATGGACAAACTTCGACTGCCCGGTGCGCAAGTTCAGCTATTCCCTTTCCCAATGCTCCAAGGCGGAAATAAAAAACCGTTTCCATCCTACGCAGAAACCAATCCAGCTATATAAGTGGATACTGACGAATTTTGCCAAGCCGGGGTGGAAGATTCTGGACACACATTTGGGATCGGCCACCATTGCCCGCGCCTGCCATTCCCTTGGGTTTGACATTACGGGATGTGAGATCGAAAAGGAATATTATACACAAGCAATGGAAGGGCTGAAGGAGTATAAGAAAAATAATTTAACTATCTTTGGTGTCGAAAACAAACAAGAAGAGCAACAACAACTATTCTAAATTTTTTAAAATGAAAGAACTAAACAAAGACGACCATTCTTTTTTTAAGTGGAATCTCGTATTTAGTCTTTTTTACAATAACCTTTTACTAATAAAAAAATGAAATATATTATTCTCCTTGTTTTGCTCTCACTCGTAACATGCAAAACAGCTTCTTTAATCGTCATGGATGGCTGTGACACGGAAGCCAAGGAACGATGGATCAAGGGCTGCATCGAGGACAATGCCCCTACCAACGTCCGGGAAACAGAGTATTACTCCGGCCTTTGCAAAGAACAGGCAGATGCACAGTTTTACATTGCAGACAGCGGATTACGCTTTACGAAGCCAATAAAAAAGATTAGAAGCACAAATGTTTAATAAACCGACAAATGATAATTAGAAGCACAAAACTTGACTTAACCGCAAAACCTTTTTTATTGGTTTTGTTAAAGCGTGTGTTATGCTCTCGTTGCGGGTTATCAAGCGATAAACTTCCTACGGAGAAAGGTAAAATAATAAATAAAAATTTTAGAGAGGGGTGCGTTGGCATTTCTTAACTTTGTATAAAAAATAACACTATGGAAACAACAGGAAATAATATTCGCTACAAAAAATCGGAAAGTATTTCAACTGATAGTATTTACTATAAATTCTTTGATGACAAAGGACGAACATCATTAGTAAGATTGTCCGACCACGATGCAAGTTTTTTCAGAGAACCTGCCGACTTTGATTTGCCACTAAAAGCAGATTTGAAACAAATAATAATGATGGGCGAAAGTGCATTGATTGGCAAAGGAATAAAAATTCCCGTTTTTATTGGTGATGAAATTGCGGGGAATATTATTCAAAGAGTTTCATCAGGTAGATATGGAATGGCAGTAAGTTTTAAAGATGGAAGTAGCCAACAACTACATTCATTTGAGGATAGATATGGAGTAAAAATAAAAGACAGAACGAGGGAAGAAGAAAAAAGAAAACTTAAATATAGAAGTGTTTTTAATCAACTTGAAGATAAAGGATATTTTATTCATTCGGGCAAACTTGATAAATTCACAAAGCAAAATTACCCTGTTCTAATTTCAGATAGATATTATGAAAAAAATGCAATACCATTTTCCGAAAGCGATAATTTAGATAAGTATAAAAAATATTCAGATGAACGATTTTATACTTTTTACATTTCAAAAAAAGAAGACGGTAAAAAATTGCCTGATTATTCATCTTTTTATTTGAAAACACACGAACTCATACCCTACCTTGATTATTTAATTCAAAATGAATTTTTGACAGAACCCGACCAGTCAGAAATAATAATGCCTAAGCCATACATAGAACCTAAGCAGGATAAAATAATAAGATTAAAAGGAGAGGAAAAAGATTATATCAATAAAAGCATAAATTCTGCAACAAATGGAATGATAAGATATTTTGAAAAGGATAAATTTAATGATGCCTTTAAGAACGCATACAGCAGTCGGTTTGATATGAATAAGATTGAAAAATTATTTAAAGAAAAAGAAAAAATTGATGCCGAATATTCCAAATTAGTAAATCAAAAAAGAGAAAAACCAAATGAAATGAAGTTTGGTGGAATTACGGAAGGCATAAAACATTCTCCACTTGGTTCATCAAAAGAATTAAGCATTAGCCCGATTATAAAAGAACACGATATGATTGCTGAATGTGGTGATTGTGGAGATAAGTTTAGTTACCAAAATGCAAAAAAACATATTTTATGGGAGTGTCCAGAATGTAAATCAATAAAACTAATTTCTTAACCTTTTACATTTTTGAAAAAAATGAGGAGAGCGTTGGCAAAATTTTTATTTATTATTTTACTCCCACTAAAGTTTATTCGGAGCGGTAAAGTAGCAATGGAGCATAACTTTGTTGTTTATTGCGGAGACACCATCCCGTGGAAACTCACAAAGAAAAGTATTAAAAACAAAGTTGAAAATATAAAAAGATGACAGATATCCCGGCAAGCAATATCATACCAATTCAATCCTCCGACCTTACACCCCAAAGTAGCATCGCCTCAATCATCGACCTTTTTATTAGCGAGTCCGACATCCGCCCATCCTCCAAAGACCGCTACCGGAAATCCCTCGTTCAGTATTTTCAATGGATAGAGAAAAATGGGATAGACCTATCTGCCATCACCCGCACAGAGATACTTCGTTTCAAAGAAGATCTCCTCGCCAGCGGCCTCGCAGCCCTGACCGTTGGAGCTTACCTCACCACCGTCCGCATTTTTTACGAGTGGGCCGAAAGCCACAAGATATACCCCAACGTTGCCAAGGGAATAAAAAACCCCAAGCGGCAAAACAAATTTATCAAGCAGCACCTTACAGCCGAGCAATGCGTAAAGCTGCTGGAGCATTTGCGGGGTAAATCCAAGAGGGACTTTGCCCTCGTCAACCTCCTGCTGCGCACCGGGATCCGGACGATAGAGGCGGCTCGCGCCAAGGTGGAGGATATATCACAGAAGTTCGACAGGCGGATTCTCCACATCCTTGGGAAGGGCCGGGACGACAAGTCTGAATTCGTAATTCTTGAGGACAAGGCATATTTCCCCATTTCCGAGTACCTTGCATCCCGGGGAGCGATTTTGCCTTCAGAGCCAATATTCATATCAACCTCCTCGAATTATAAGGGTTCGCTCACCACAAAGACAATCTCGTCAATCGTTAAGGCCGGGCTTAAGGCAATCGGCCTCGATGGGCACGAATACACCGCACACTCGCTGCGGCACACCGCTGCCGTTCTTATGCTGAAATCCGGGGCCAAGATGGAAAGGCTGCAAAGCGTCCTCCGTCACCACAACATCGCAACAACGCAAATTTATACCGAAAGCATCAAGGAGGAGGAACGCTTTAAAGATGCGCCAGAAGGGCTTATAAACGATCTTTTTTAATTTTTTATTTATGGAATATAGGGTAATTAAAAAGCGCTGCTCTGAGAATAAAACGAGAAGAAAAAGGAATGGACAATACGATATTTTTATTACAAAGATGTAGATTTTAATAATTTTACATATTTGTCTAAAATATTACAGATGTAAGATTTTAGGCGATTATGGTTTTTTTTGCGGTTGCGGATGGTTTACTTTTGGCTTATAAAATCGAAACACCGACCGGGCGGAACCCGGGGAAAATAAAAACTTCGCAAAATGAACGAATCTAAAGAAAAGGAAAACCACAAACACCCATCCTTTGGGCAGATATCCTTCAGCAGAATATCTACGAGTGGAAACATTAAATTTTATGGCAGCGAACTTCCGCAGGATCATTACATTCAGATGGAAATACACAAGTCTGATGTAACTCGCGATTTGATCTGCGATAGGTATTTTAACTATGAAATACCACTTGTAAAAATAAGAATGACGGCAGGCCAATTTTCTGAACTTATCACATCTTTAAATATGGGCGCAGGAACACCCTGCACCATTGAAATGATAGATCAGAAGAAAGTTGAAGAAATGCCCGAACAGGAAAGTAGAAAGGAATTTATACATAGAAAATTTGAATACCGGATGTTGGAGTTTGCTAAGTCCATCAAGGAGAAACAAGCTCTTGCTAAACAAATAATTGCAAAGAAAACTCTAAGTAAGCAAGACATCCACGACCTCAACTTTCACATTGAGTGGCTAACACAGGAGGTGGCATCAAACATTCCCTTTTTCGCTCGACAATTTCAGGAGAATATGGACGAGGTTGTTTTTGAGGCAAAGCTCGAAGTAGAAAACGCAATTCAGCATAAAATAAGCGTTCTTGGGCTTACTGAATTACAGAATCAAAACAAATTATTAAAGGAATAAGACCTTGCGGTTTCCTGCGAAGTTTCCGCAGGCGGTTTTCCGGGGCCTCCGATAAGGCCCCTTTATAAAAACACACAAATGAAAACAGTATCGACAATAAATGGCTGCAAGCACATCAAGTGCGATCAGTATAAGGGATGTTCCAATATTATGAAGTGGAAGGGCAGAAAAATACTCATTGCTCCATGCTCCCAGTCGGGAAGCGAGGTTGCAGCGGAAGTAAAGAAGGAACGCCCGGCACCAAGTGTCGCCACAAACATCAAGCCATCGGCAATCGGAAAGACGGTGAGTGCAGCCATAAAATTAGTGGATTCGCAACCAGATAATTTAGGGATCAGAGTAGAGGTTTATTATCCTTTTGCCTTGCTGGTTCGCTTTGCCCGCAACGAGGGCCTCGATATGTACCTTGGCCGGGTAATGTTGCCATGTGGCAATAATCGGGTGATAGTCCTTATTTCTAAAAACAATAAAAAATAATTCATGAACGACAACTCAACCATGCCCTTCGGACTCCACCGGGGGAAGAAGCTCGCTAACGTCCCGGCAGAATACCTGCGATGGCTATATGACAACGGAAAGCTCTATGGGGAGCTTAAGACTTACGTAGAGGAGAACCTCGATGTGATCAAGGCGGAAATAAACTACAGCGATAAATCAAAAAACGAGAAACCATGACACCACATCCAATTCCAAAGTACAAGGTTAAAAAAACAATTGTCTTTCACAACAAAGGAACCTTTGAGGCGTTTTACGCAGCCAAAGACTGGATGGTGGAGAATAATTATAGTTGCGGATCCTCTTGCGCATTTGCTCCGGTTGGATTGATCGAGGGTGACTATGATATCGCAAAGTGGAAGAACATGACTAAAAGCGAAATTAATACCCTTGATGGGGTGATGACGGGCGACCTTCGGGAAGGCCCGGTGACAATAACTATTTTTGATAAATAATCGCTTCGAGAAAGTAACATTACACGAACCGGAATATACTAATACACAATAAATCAAACCAATGAAAGCAAAAAAACTTTTAGCATATTTTATTCTCTACCAGTTCGCAGTGCTGTTAATATTTGCCTTGATGTGGGACGAAAACAAATCCTATGGAATTGTTAATCTCATCCTCGCTTCGGAGGGTGCTTTGTTTATTTTATTAGTAATGGCATGGATTTTCAAGGTAGCAATAGATACAATTTGCGATTAAAAAATGGCAAAATTTAAATTAAAATCCGGGGACGATGTATTTGTAGCTCTTTTTTTACGAGGCAAAAAGCCGCACATTCAAAAGGCACGGATTGATGGGTTCCGATGCTATGGGATATGCTACAAAGACCACCCACTCGCTTGGCACCATTACAGTACCGGATTGTTTTATGGGTTCGGGTACCACGGAGATGGTTTTGTACTCGTAACAAAAAAAGAGTGGCATGTTCGCCCAGCTGTACTTGCGGAAGCAATCCGGCTAAACCTCCCGCAGCGGATATGTAAAAAAATAGGATTAGAATAAATCAACCAATCAAATGAAAAAACCACACAAACCCAAAAAACACGAATCAGACTCGTTTGCCTTTGACATTAAAATCATCTTGGGAATAATTGCATTAGGGTTGTTGAAATATAAACAAAAAACCCTAAAAAAGCTCTACAACCCCAAAGCACACTACACCCCGGACGACACATCCGTAACACTGAAGGCACGTAGGAGCCAGCTCGCCTTCTCCTTGCGCTACGTTGCGGAAATGACAGGGGTGGCGGCATCTACGATAAGTAGGATCGAAGCAGGCAGGCCATGCGAACATGGGAATGTGGTAAAACTGATAAAATTTTATCATACGTGCAATAAAAAATAAAACCGCACCATCCGGACGTTGGGAACTAATTTAAAAACTAACATGAAAATCAAAACAGAACTTTACAACTCAAGAATCAAAATCAGCGAGCCAAGCGTTGCTGATACTTATTATATAGAGCAGGCGGACAATAATCGCTTTCATATTACATCTGAAAATGGATATAGTAGCTATGAAACTGCTGGATATAAAGAACTCGAACAGGCAATTAAACATGCAAAAAAGATGATCAAAAATTATTTTTTAGATCGAGGGGAAGAGCCGCCAGCTGGCTTTCTTAAAAGAATAATGCGATAATGCTATGGGGCACAGACAAAAAATGACACCATCGCAGCTACTTGCGTTCGATTGCGAAAATTACGAAATGGCCAAAAATAGCAGGCGTGGGCACAACCATGCTTATATGACAGAAGAACTATACGCTCGGCTGATGAAGGAGAACTATACTCAATATATATTTGACGGAGGCAGAAGAGCTATTGGATGGGAACATAAGGCCGTTGAAATTCGAAACGAGTTTCGTAAGAATGGGTTTTTTGCAAAAATAATCTCTTGTGCCAACAGGCTGAGGATCCGAGATTACGAAGTGTGGTATAAACCTAAAAAAACAAAAATAAAATGAAAGTAACAGATTTTATCAACGGCCCGGTAACCTACGACAAATATGGATGGCAATATTTCTGGATCGCACAGCCCGGAGGCGGACAGCAGATGCTTGCCGAACTGCGGGGCTGGGGCCACATACAAAATATGTGCAGGCATGCCAATATGGATGTCGCGGCTGCCGGGAAGTTTCAGGACGAGGTGGGGGATTGGGTGGCGGATGCCATCAACCGGAAGCTGCAGCCGCAAAACGCAACCCCTGAATTTAAGAACGGAGACAGAATAACCTTAAATATAGGCTATGCTCGCGACTGTGGAACGGTACTCGCAGATTACGGAAATGTTGTTTTTTGGGAAAACAAGAACGGCAGATATTGTAGCCCAAGGAATCAATATAAAATAACACTAAAAAAGGATTGAATAAAAGTGGAAACCAATGTAATTTATAAAGAGCCGTGTTTGGAAACGCTGCGAAAAATGCCAGCAGGATTTCTCGACTGCGTAATCACATCGCCACCTTATTGGCAGCTCCGCGATTATGGGTATGAGGGACAGTGGGGGCTGGAGCCGACATTTCAAGAATACCTTGCACACCTTTGGGAAATGATGAATGAAATATACAGAGTGTTGAAACCAACCGGAACATGCTGGATCAACCTTGGAGACACGTATGGAACACAAAGCGGCAACATGGCAAAACCCCAAGAATCAAAACACACCGACTACGCAGGAGATGCCATTGCAATAAAACAACCAAAGTCAATCCACAAGTGTTTGCTTCTCATCCCACATCGCTTCGCCATTGGTTGCATCGACCGTGGCTGGATTATGCGCAACGACTGTATTTGGGCGAAACGCAATGCCATGCCCGAAAGCACACAGGATCGCTTTAGCAAAAAACACGAGTACTTTTTCTTTATGGTAAAACAGGAAAAGTATTACTTTGATCTGGATGCTATACGAGACAAATCCAAGCCTCTTAATAGATGGGGCGGCAATAAGTTAATTGCCCAAGGGAAATCCGAATGGGACAAGGGCACTGGGCAGCAATCTTACCGGACAAGGGATATGCAACCCAACGATGGGATGAAAAATCCGGGGGATGTTTCAGATTTCTGGAATATACCAACCAAGCCATCCACAGAGAAGCACTACGCAAGCTACAACGATGCGCTTTTAATGAAGCCAGTGCTTGCCGGATGCCCGGCAGGTGGGCTTATTTACGATCCGTTCATGGGCACGGGCAGCACGGCAGAGGTGGCGCTGCGAACGGGTCGCAGGTTCATTGGCAGCGAGATGAGCGAGGAGTATGTTAAAATCTGCGACAGAAGGGTAAGCCCGTTCCTAAATAATATTTTCAATGTTGGCTCAGACCACCGTTCCGGTTCAGATCGCAAGCCACAGGCAAACGCTGGAGGCAACGAGCCCAAGCCAGCCGCCCACAGCGAAACAACCCAATCGGTTCGGGAAACGTCCATTACAGGAAGCGATGCACAGTGAAAAAATAGATAATTTTGAAAAAATATGCAAAAAAAGGATGCAGAGAAAATTATAGTGTTTATATTTGCGTATTAATACGTAATAAGAGAATGGAAGAAAACGAAACAACAACCGGAAGAGAAGTGGGATCCATCGGCCCCGGAAAAATAAGAAAGATATTAGATGCAAACGGAGCGTAGGCGTTTTTAACATTACCTATAACGACCGACAACTTACGCTGCGAAGCGTAGGTTTGTGTGAGGAGCATTTGCGTTAAGTTGTATGTTACCTGTGTGCGGTATTTTTTTTTGAACGTGGATTTTAAAACAATATAAAATGAAACAAATAAAAGACCTTACAAAAGAACAGGTTATTGAAATTGCAAAACTTGTTTATCCATTTAACGATTGGATAAAATCAGATATTGAAGTGAAGTATCAACCATACGATAAAACTTGGTTAGATCCACAAGAATATTGGTTTGTGAAATTTGACGGAATAACCTTTGGGGACAAGGTTGATACTTACCGACTATGGATATACCCAACTCTAAATTTGGAGTTTGATGCTATTCGTAAACATCCCGACACTTTCACAGAAGCAAATAAAATGAAAGTGATTGAAAGTGGAAATGACCAAATGGTTATGTTGGGTTCATTCCCATTAAGAAACCAATACTTTGTTCAAAAGAAGTTTATGGAATGGAATATTGAACCTGTATTTGAGCGTGAGGAAGAAAAAAAATAATTTATTAAATGCAATTACAGGTAACGGTTTCAGGTATATACAGTTGCGTAAATAACTTGCAAATTTAATTAAAAGAACAAAAGTATGAAAACAGAACAAAGTAAGTTAGAGTCACAACAGGAGCAATTGGATATACCTGTTGTTAGGCACAATATTTTCCTTATTGAAAAAGGGTGGATAGATTCTATGGAAAATCGTAATGCCGATGGATATGAGCCATTTGGTTATAAATTAACTGAGCAAGAAGAAAAAGATTTTTGTGAATCAAAAGGATATTGGACTGATAAAGATTGTTGGTCAGTTGCATACCACCCAAATAAACAAATGGCTAAATATAGGTACAAGGCTATTCAATATTGTGACTAACGGCTGATGCTTGTGGCAGGTGGCATTAAAAGCACAAATATAAATTAACCGGTAAAGTAAAATTGAAAAACAGAATTTAATATTAACCGCAGACCGCCACTTGCCTACAAGCATTTGTTAGTGGTCTGTTTAAAAACAAAAATTATGCAGAAATACATTATGACATTTGAAGATGGACAACATTATTTCGCAGACAAAATAACTGTCGAAGATGAAAATGCTGTGTGTGAGGGCATACTAAGCGTAATTAGATGTAGCGACCAAAAAGAGTTGTTACCAACAGGAGAATGGCAAGAATTACCAAGATGGGGTAATGACCGCTAACATCCTGCGGGTTTATTTCGTTGGCAAAATATCCCACAACGATGAAACGATTTTGACAATGGAATTAAACCCGCTTGTTATAAGTAGTTGGCTTTGCGGTGGCTGTTAAAAGAAACACTAACTAAAAAAAATAAAAAATGAAACCATTAAAACAGGGAGACAAATTTTACAAAGTAGATTCTTTCGGATTGGTTCAGGAGTATGATTATGTATGCCCATTACCGAAACACGAAAATTATCACATCGTATTAAAAGATAGGGCATATCCAGAAAGAATGTATTATTCGGATTTTAATAAAGTATTTTTTGTTTACGAAGATGCAGTAAAAGAAGGAATAAGAATGGCAGAACATCTTGTGGAAACATTAAAAGATAGTTTAACAAAAAGATATGCAATGTAGTTGGCTGCGGGCTGTTCCCGCAAAGATAATTACTTATAACGGGTTGCATATTGCCAAAAGGCGCATTTAAACAGAAACAGATACTATGAAAGAAACAGATACAAATACCGATGCAGCTACTTTTGAAAACGGAACTGCGCCTTTTGGCAATATGCTGTTATGCTTAGTATTTTTAACTTTTAGCGTGGAAATAATTAATTTATAAATTAAAAACGAAACAAAATGGCAACATCTGACAAAAAAAGACAAGAGTATATTAATTCACTATACTCAAAAAAAGAACAAAAGCAAATAAAAGAAGGCGTTGAAAAATTAAGAAAACAAACCGAACTTCATATTCAGGATTATTTGCTATTGGATGAAGAAATGAGAATTATTAAAAAGCATTTTAAATTAACACCAAAACAGTTCACTGAAATAATTGACAAATACCGAGTGCCATCAAAAGGTGAAGAAGATATTTTGAAAATGCTTAATAGTTAATTGTGCGTTGGCAAAAGTTAAAAATATTGAGCATAACGGATTGCAGCCTTACGCTGGCTGCTTTTCGCAGCTTGCGTTAAGGGTGCTGTTATAAAATCGGTTACTTTTTACTTTTTTAGGGTAGGTTTTGAAATTTAATTGCTTTGATTATCAGTAAGTTATAAGAATAATGAAAATAAATGCTTGTTTATTGAAACTATTGTGTTACATTTGTAGTATAAAATAACACAAACTAAAAACAAAACAAAATGGAAAACATCAGAATTGCAATCTACAAAAACAAACCAATCTACACTTCATTGGATGGTAAAGTTGATTTTTACCTAATGATAAAAGCACTTTGCAATGTGCTATCAAATGAGAACGGCAGAACCGAGCAATTAACAGAAAAGGATTTTGACGAATACCAACGAAAATTCACAATACAAGGAAATAGTATTGGTGATTGGATGAGAGGTTATGATATTGGAATTTGGAAATGGAATCCAGTTATGAACGACTTTACAAACTTTACTTACTAATGGCTTACGAAACACTAACATTCAGACCGAGCAAGGAGAACAAAACACTCCTTGCTCAACTTGCGAAACTTGCCAAGCAGGATAATCGCAACTTAAACAATTACATTGAAACTATACTTCTTAATCACATACAGGCGGGTGGCAAAAAAAGTAAAAAGTAACTGTTTTATAACGGATTAGGGCTATGCGATGCCCGCTCCAATTAGAAGCACAGAACGATGAATAACGGACAAACTAAAATAGAAGAACAAACGCTGAATATAGCAGGCGGGTATTGTATAGCCCTTGTTATGAGCAGTGCTGGTAAATTGCAGAAACCTCACTATGAAAAACAGAACTAAGGTTAAAATAAAAATAAAAAAATTGGCGTGGTTTTGAAAAAACCAAAAATACTTAACACATACACTATGGAATTTTCAGAAATGAACACAGAGCAAATGGCACGACACTTAAAATTTATGTGTCAAAACGAAACAAGCGTAGTTGAAATAATGCAAATTTTAACCGAATGGAGAAAGGGATTTATTAATAAGGATAGATGTAAGCACGGAAATATTGGAGATTATTGTAGGGATTGCGGTTATGACCCAACTGGAAACTATCATTAAAAATACAAACTATGAAAGACGAAAACATAATACTGAATGGAGATTGCTTAGAGATAATGCCAGAAATACCATCGGATAAAATTGATTTAATCTTATGTGATTTGCCTTACGGGACGACTGCTTGTAAGTGGGACACCATAATTCCATTTGATAAACTTTGGGAGCAGTATGAAAGATTAATAAAGCCAAACGGTGCAATAGTGCTGACTGCTTCTCAACCATTTACAAGTGCTTTGGTAATGAGCAACCCTAAACTTTTTAAGTATGAAATTATATTTGAAAAAGACAGACCAACAAATCCATTACTTGCAAAAAAGCAGCCAATGAGATACCATGAAAATATTTTGATATTTTACAAAGCACAACCAACATATAATTATCAAATGGAAGTTAAGAAAACAGAAAACATAAGAACCGATTGTAGAGATACGGGAACACATGAAACTGAAACATTGGGCAAAACGAAAATATTCAATGGAGATAGTTCAACCTTACAAATTTATCCACGAAGTATTCAGAAATTCAACAGGGAACAACGAACAATGCACCCAACACAAAAACCATTGGCGTTGATGCACTACTTAATTAAAACATATACCAACGAAGGGGATTTGGTGCTTGATAATTGTATGGGTTCAGGAACAACTTGCTTGGCTGCAAAAGAACTCAACAGAACTTGGATTGGAATTGAGAAAGATAAAAAGTATTTTGATATAGCAAGTAAACGAATTAATGAAACACTACTCTAAACCTTTTAACAGTTTTGAAAAAACTGAACGCCAATTTTTTTATTTTTATTTTAACCGATGAAAAGCAGAAAACAGAAATATGAAAAACGAAAGTAGCATTGCTCATAACGCATCAGTGCTTAATGCAGTTGTGTGTCAGCCGTCAGCGCAGGGAAATTGCGTTTAAGCAACATGTTAGCGGAGTGCGAAGGATTTTGAGGGAAGCCAGTTTTATTTTATTAATTTTTAAAAATAGGAGGATTTTTTTATGAGTATTATTAGAAACATAAAAGTACCAACTGGAAACATTTGTGTACTTCAAGGCGAAAAGGGACTAATAGAATTTCTTTCTATTGGCGATTATGGTAAAAATCAAAATATAAAAGCGGATTTTTTAGGTATCCCAAAAGAAATTAATGGTGTTCCGAATGGAGAAATTATGCCGTTAAGTGAAAAATGGGTGATAACAATAAGCACACAATACGGATGCTCTATGGGTTGCAAATTTTGCGATGTTCCAAAAGTAGGCTATGGGAAAAACGCAACAATCAATGATTTGAATAACCAATTAATTGAAGGATTGAAATTGCACCCAGAAATAAAAAAAACAAAAAGATTGAATTTGCATTATGCAAGGATGGGAGAGCCGACATTTAACCACAGCATTATTTCTCATGCTGTTAATTTGAAAGAAACAATATTCCCTTATGTTGGAAATTCATTAATTCATCCTGTAATATCTACCATGATGCCTAAAAACAATAAATATTTAATTCCATTTTTACGGTCATGGCTTGATATAAAAAACTATGAATTTAAAGGTGATGCTGGACTTCAATTATCAATAAATAGTACAGACGAAAAACAGAGGGAACAAATGTTTAGCGGAAACGCTCTTTCACTTTATGAAATATCAAAAATTACAGAAACATTTGAAACTCCTTATGGTAGAAAATATGCTTTGAATTTTGCTTTAGCTGATGAATATATTATTGATGCCGAAAAGTTAGCAACACTTTTTAGCCCAAATAAATTCATGGTAAAATTAACCCCATTGCATAAAACAAAAAGTTGCGAGGAAAATTCAATTACCACAACAAACGGGTATGAGGCATTTACTCCATATAAAAAAGTTGAAAACGAATTAAAAAAGGTCGGATTTGATGTAATAGTATTTGTTCCGTCTTATGATGAAGATTTAGGGCTTATAACTTGTGGTAATGCAATATTGAGTGGAAGTATTCCGAAAGTAGAACACACTGAATTAATTAAACAAATTTGAAAAATTTGAAGAGCGTGGGATTTTTAAAAATTAATAAAATAAAATTTCTGCTAACGGCTACGTGTATATTTCAGGTTTGCTTGTATTAACTTTGAATTATGCACAAATGCCGATGCAAACTTGAATATACACGTTGTTAGTAACAGTAGCATACGACAATGTTAATTTGAAGCGCTACACTTTTTATTTTAAATTTTTAAGGAGGGATTTTTATGAATATTTTGAGTTTATTTGATGGCATAAGTTGTGGGCAAATAGCGTTGGAACGTGCTAATATTAAAATTGATAAATATTACGCAAGTGAAATTGATGCCAACGCTATTAAAGTTACGAAACACAACTACCCAAATACAATACATATTGGAAGTGTGAATGATATTGATTTTGGTAAATACAAAGATATTGATATTTTAATTGGTGGTAGCCCCTGCCAAGACTTATCACGGTGTAATTTAGAGAATAAGGGATTAGAAGGAGAACGCTCTAAATTGTTTTTTAAATACATAGAAGCATTGAAAATTACCAAGCCGAAATATTACGTATTTGAAAATGTTGGAAGTATGACTAACGAGAATATGGAAACTATAAGTGAATATTTTGGACATAAGCCAATTTGTATAAACTCGAATTTAGTTTCGCCACAAAGCAGAGAAAGGTATTATTGGACAAATATACCCAACGTAATACCACCAATAGATAAAAACGTTTTGGTTAAGGATATAATTGATAAAACTGTACCCGAAAAATATTACTTAAAAATGGATTATGCTTGTGTGCCAAAGGAAACAAAACATAATTCAAAAAGCGGATTGCAATTTGTTTGTGGTATTATTAGCAAAAAGAAATGGCTTGATGATGGAAAAGGAAATTCACGCAATTTTTCGCAAGGGAATAGAGTTTATTCGATAAATGGGAAATCTTGTACTATAAATGCAAATGCTGGTGGGCTTGGCGGTAAAAGTGGGCTATACTATTTGGAAGATGGAAATGAATTTAGCAAAAGCAATATAAGAAGATTAACACCATTAGAAACAGAACGATTACAAACAATACCTGACAACTATACCGATATAATAAACGAAACAAATAGGTACAAATGTATTGGCAATGGTTGGACAGTAGATGTAATTGCACATATTCTTTCTTTTATAAATGGTTTTGAAAAAACCACAGAGCGTGGGCAAAAAATTTAAAATAAAAAATTATTATGCACGAACTTTACTACGAAGAAAGGCTATTGTTACTAACGCAAAAGTGCTTAAAGAAGGCGGGGAAATTGCTCCACAATCTCAAATTAAAACACAATGAATAAAATGTACTGCACTCTCAAAATGTCCCGACACCCGCTTTCTTTTAAGCATCATGTTAGCGGTGTGCGGTCAGCCAGTGGGAAGCCAGTTGTTTTTATTTAATTAAACTTTTTGCAGGGAAACTTTTAAAAACTAAATATATGGAAAAAAGAATTATCAAATTTAGAAGTTGGGACGGAAATAAAATGGAATACGATATTGAACGAAATGGACAATTTGGATTTTATTTAAAGAATTTTCATTGCCAACAATTTACAGGATTAAAAGACAAAAATGGCAAAGAAATTTACGAGGGGGATATTGTAAAAACCGAAACTGATAAATTAATGGTGATAGGTTGGAGTAAAAGATTTGCCTCATTTTGTATTGAAAGGAACGGATGGGCTTATCAGCATTTTTTCGGTGAAGCATTTGAGGCAAACTATTGTGAAACTGTCGGGAATATTTATGAAAATCCCGACCTTTTAAAAGTTTGAAAAACTTTAAGCGGGATGAAAAAGTTTAATTTAATAAAAACAATTACCGCTAACGGTTCTGGGATTAAAGATGCCCCGTATAAAAAAAATAAAAACTTTCAACTATGAAAACAATAAATAAAAAGCAACAAACTCCGCCAACCAATGAAGCAGGGGTATCTTTTAATCCCTTGTTATCTGCTGATTGGCGGAACTTAAAAAGTGATGTTCCCTTAATGACACCTACACAGTGGAGTAAAGATGTTCTTCTTATAAATAAAGAAGGCAAACAATGGGTAGATAGTTTATTTTATGATGAAGATGGCAAAGTGCGATTTTGGCTATCAAGAAGAACAGATGCAACACATTGGATGCCGTTGCCTGTTCCGCCAATTTGCAGATAACGGATTGCAGCCTTACGCTGGCTGCTTTTCGCAGCTTGCGTTAAGGGTGCTGTTATAAAATCGGTTACTTTTTACTTTTTTAGGGTAGGTTTTGAAATTTAATTGCTTTGATTATCAGTAAGTTATAAGAATAATGAAAATAAATGCTTGTTTATTGAAACTATTGTGTTACATTTGTAGTATAAAATAACACAAACTAAAAACAAAACAAAATGGAAAACATCAGAATTGCAATCTACAAAAACAAACCAATCTACACTTCATTGGATGGTAAAGTTGATTTTTACCTAATGATAAAAGCACTTTGCAATGTGCTATCAAATGAGAACGGCAGAACCGAGCAATTAACAGAAAAGGATTTTGACGAATACCAACGAAAATTCACAATACAAGGAAATAGTATTGGTGATTGGATGAGAGGTTATGATATTGGAATTTGGAAATGGAATCCAGTTATGAACGACTTTACAAACTTTACTTACTAATGGCTTACGAAACACTAACATTCAGACCGAGCAAGGAGAACAAAACACTCCTTGCTCAACTTGCGAAACTTGCCAAGCAGGATAATCGCAACTTAAACAATTACATTGAAACTATACTTCTTAATCACATACAGGCGGGTGGCAAAAAAAGTAAAAAGTAACTGTTTTATAACGGTTATGGCTTTATGCTGTGGCTGATTGAAAGACAAAACTTAATAAAACAACAGAAATAAATATGGAAAAACAAACTTCAAAAAAAGCAGAAGCCAGCCATAGCATTAAAGCCGATGTTAGCAGTAGTAAAATTTATACTGTGCAGATTAGCGATGGGTGGAATTACTATTATGCTAAAAATATGACTGATGCTATTCGCAAGGCACTAAAAAAAGGAGCATACGATTGGTTTCAACAATTCCAACTTGAAGCAAGAGAAGGAAGGTGGGACTTTTGTAAATTAAAAGGCAAAGTGAAATTTTGGAAACTAATACCAATCGGAGAGAAAATTAAAATGATGCCGTGAAGTGGGGTATAAATTTTATTACTGCTAACGTACCGCAGCCTTGCGATAGTTGGCGTTCTTTTTTCACGCCAATTTTGCAAGGGTGATGTTAGCAGTAGTAGCTTTTGAGCGTTTGGAAATTAAAAAATAAAAAAAATGATGGCGTGTGTAAGCCTAAGCATTATGATAGATACAGTATTTAACGAAGATTGTTATGAAACCCTTTGCAGATTGCAACAAGGAAGTGTTGATTTACTTTTACAAGATACACCCTTTGGAGTAACGCAAAATGAATGGGATATTAAACCTGATTTACCGAAGATGTGGGAGCAATGGGAAAGAGTAACAAAAGAAAACGGAGCAATGATATTTTTTGCTACACAACCGTTTGCAAGTGAATTGATTTTGAGTAATACAAAGCTATTCCGATACGATATTATTTGGTATAAAGCATTGGGAACAGGTTTTTTAAATGCTAATAAAATGCCAATGAGAAACCACGAAAGCATTTTAGTTTTTTACAGAAAGTTACCTACTTACAACCCTGTAATGACAGCAGGTAAAATGAGAATGAAGGGTAGTAAAAAAGGAAATGCGACTACCAATTACGGAAACTATGAAGGAAAAACAAAAGTAGATGACCAATACTTTCCGCAAAGTGTAATTGATTTTAGTAACGGAGATAGGACAAGCGAAAATGACCATCCAACACAGAAGCCATTGGACTTGATTAGATACCTTGTAAAAACTTATAGTAACGAAAATGATATTGTGTTTGATGGATATATGGGAAGTGGTACAACTGCAACAGCTTGTATTACTGAAAAACGGAAATTTATAGGAAGTGAATTAAATGCAGAATACTTTGATATAACGACAAAGCGAATTAAAGAACTACAATCTAAACCCTTATTGTTTTGAAAAAACAACTGAAGTGCGATGGCTTTTTATTTTTTAATTTATTTGGCGTTTGCGCTATTACTGCTAACGGTTACTCGCTTGCTGTCAGTGGCGATAAAAAGCACAATACTTTCAGCCAGCACAAAAGAAAATTAAATGAACGAAACCAAATATTAACCAACAGCCCGCCATTGCAGCAAGCGATTGTTAGCAAATCGTTGTTTTTGGCGGTCTTAAATCTAAATTGAAATGGGCTACAAAAAAAAATATGAACGAGGCGTAATCTTCTACAATGAAGATGGGACAATTTACAGAAAAACATTTTGTCATTCAATATCCAGATGCAACAAAATGGTAAAAGCGTATATGTCCATTTACCCAAATGCAAAAGCAGAAAAATTTGATAACACAAAAAGCGTGGAGGGCTGCTCCGCCAAAAACAATGTTTGCTAACATTATATATGTAACGATAGCCACTTAACCATTTGAACCTCAAAATAAAAACCAATGAACATTTCCGAGCATACAACAAACCTCCGAAAGTACATGGAATTTAGAAAGTACTCTCCGCAGTCGATAAGCAACTACTGCAGCGCATTCACTTCATTTTTAGCATTCTTTGAAAAACGAGGAGTTCAGCATCCGGATAAGATTACGTCCAATATGGTCATCGAGTTCCTTGGACAGTTTAAAGAGCCAGCAACCCACTCCGGGTACCACTCCGCAATTAAGGTTTACTATGAGAAGGTGGCGCACACCGGGATTGAAAAGTTTAAATATATCGAGAGGCCCAAGAGAAACAAAAAACTCCCCATCGTCCTCTCCGTAGAAGAAATCCAGCGAATGTTTGATGTATGCCACAACCTCAAGCACAAGGCGATATTTGCACTGCTTTATTCCTGTGGGCTCCGGGTGTCGGAGGTGATAAACCTCAAGTGGTCGCATATCGACCGAAGCCGGGGAGTGATTAATATCCTCGCGGCCAAAGGGAACAAGGATCGGCAGGTTCCGATAAACGACCAGCTCTTGACGATGATGGAGAACTATTGGAGAGAATTCCGCACCAAAGATTATGTTTTTGCCGGGCAATGTTCAGAGCAATATTCTACAGAGAGCATCCTTCAGGTTATAAAGCAACTGGCTGCCAAGGCGAATATAAAAAAACGTGTTTATACCCATCTTATTCGCCATTGTTCATTTACGCATTTGGTTGAAAACGGGACGGATATTAATATTATTCAGAAGCTGGCTGGGCACAGTAACGTAAAAACAACGCATATTTACACACATATTTCACACAATTTAATTTCAAAAATCCAATCACCATTAACTCAAATAAACTTATGCGCGAAGAAAAAGAACAAAAAAAGCCGCCTGTCTCCTACAGGTTTTATTGCAAAGTCTGCGGAGAAGAATTCCGGGCAAAGAAGAAGCATGCCACCACCTGCTCGGTAACCTGCCGGGTGGCCTTGTCGTCCATCATGAATTTCGGCATAGAGGAGGCCGTAGGAGTCTCGGAAGAGGAGCGTGAAGAGATAAATGAAAAGATAAAGGATGTGAAGGGAAAAAATGCACCCAAGGAGGATGCGTTGATTACCAGGCTCACAAAGGGGAAGAATGGCCCCAAATCGCCCAACGTCAGCGATGAACCAGCTCCGGAGCAACCATCCGTTCCACTTCCAGAGAAGAAGGATCCAGAGCAAAAAAAGAAGAAGAAAAAATAAATAGTTGATTTTTTTTGGTTTTGTGACTTAATTAAGTTTAACTTTGCTGGAATTTTTATCTCACCATCATGGAGTCACACGAAGACAAAATCGAAAAATTCCTTTCTTTTCCCGAAAAAAAACATGTTAAACTTTGGCTACTTCACACCCTTGGGTTGAAAGATCGTGAGGTTGCTGCGCTTACTGGCACCAACAGGGGCCACGTGGGAAATGTCGTCCGGGATTACAAGAAGCATCCGGAGAAGATTGCATCAGCAGAGAAACTGCTTGATGCGGGGGACAAATTTGCAATTGTAGAATTGGGGAAGCAGATTGGGGAGAAGAAGGAAGAGATGCCCAAGCCCACAAAAAATGTGGCCGCGGGTATTCCAGAGAAAAAAGCACCAAGTTTTGATTTCTATACCACACGCAAAGTTGCCGATGGCACAAAGGATCGAGATGACGCATTAGAGATTTACAAAACGGGCGCACGGGATTTTGGAAGTTTAAACTACAGAAGAGCATTGCTTAATATGACTATCGGTGAAAGATTGAATGAATTAGCTTCTGTTAAAAAATGGACAAAATCCGACTCATTGAAGGTTAAATCAGCTCAACAGTTTTATGGGCGGCACGACAAAATGCTCGCCACGATAGCCAAACTCGAGAAAGAGTACATAGGAACATCTGAGTTGAGGTGGGGGAATAAAAAACTAATGGTTGATCCAGATGGAAAACTTTATGTTGACAATATTATTGTTCAGGTTGAGCAGAGTTCTGGTTTTGTTAAATATGGTGGAGGAGGAAGGGGATTGTCAACTGGTGCGCTTTATCCGGGAGACTATTTTAAAGGGCAGCTTCAGGGAATAATCTACGTTCATGCTGCGAAACACTTAACTGCAATGGTGTCCGAGGGAAAGTCTCCCAAAGAGATGGATGAGTTTATGATTAATAAAAGGACAGCGGTTAGTGGAACTCCGGGATCCGTTCCTTGGAATGCACTAAAGCAGCATCTCGGATTGCAAACATATCAGGCTGGCGGCATCCTCGTAGGCAACTCACACGACAATGGCGGCATCGATATCAAGACACCCACTGGGGTTGTAGAGATGGAGGGTGACGAAATAATACTCACCAAGGGGGTGGCGCGGAGTGGGGAGAAGGTGGAGTTCGAAGGGAAGAAGATGACCAAGTGTGAGGCGGCATCCAAGCTCAACGAGAGCGAGGGTGGTATAAAGATCCCATGCGAAGGCGGCTGTGGGACGGAAGGGGAGAAGGCGGAGAAAGGTGCAAAGATTGGCACCGCTGCCGAAGGCACAAAAATCACCACCCACTACGAAGAGGCAATTCGCTACATCGACAACGCAGAGGAGATGCTTGCCAAATCGCCCAACGATGGCAAGGATTACCTCGATAAAAAATATGTGAAATCCGCTGCTGGGACGGCCTATGCCGGAGTGGAGCTTGCCGCAAAATGGTATATCAAACTGAGAGGATTAACGATCAAGGGAGACAGCGCAGACAGAGTAAAAGAGGCACTTTCTAAAATCGACAAAAAAATATTAAATTCCTTTTCCTTCCTTTACGAGGTCATGCATAAGTCGATATATTATGGAGGAATGAGCAGGATGAGTATTGTCGATGAATCGATGAAGGATGCTCGACATTTTGTTTCTTATTTAAAACCTTTTAATAAGGAGGCTATTTACAAAGATGGCGGTCGTGCCGGAGACAAGGTTCTCCAGAATTACACAGACGGCACTCCTTATCGCGTTGTTGGGCAGGTGGCCCGCGCTGGCGAGATAGGCATCGACTTTGGCAATTCCCCCGGCAGCCTGCCGCTGTTGGAGTTCCCTGCTGGCGGAATGGGTTATTTTCACCCAAGCGACCTGCTGCGTGTGACGCACGAGGACTTTGCGGAATATTGGGGAGTTGATCAGGACGAGGATGACGATGATGACGAGGACGAAGATTTGAAACTTGCGGGAGGCGGACACATCTCCACCGACCACGTAATATTCACCATTGACGATGGAGATCTCGACAGCATATTTTTATCGCGCTTCGATTCGGGGCTTGATTACCTGATTGTCGGGCAAGACACATTTTATAAGCTGCCAAGGAAAGAATACGACCGCTTTATTGATTACACTACAAGCAGCGGACTCGATCCCATTGTTACGGAGTATAATGAAACCGGAAATGCGATTGTGAAAAAAGCACATTAGTGGATTTGAAACAAATAGGAGATGTTTTTTTAGTAGAGAAATAAAATGGACAAGCACAACGGATGTGAAAATGAAAATCGAGAAAGAATCAATCGGCTTGCAGCCCATTGGATTGAAAGATATTCTTGGGATAAAAATTTAAGAGCAATGCCAATGATATCGGTTGAACAGGAACTAAAAAAATACAGACCTAATGAACCAGTAAAATTATATCGGTTTGAGCGGATAGACCACGATCCATCTAAAAGAGAAACAAATAAAAACGTACCATTACAATCATGGTCGCACGATAAAAAAATGGTTGAGGATATTGTGGAAATGGAGAATATTGATTTAAAAGAACAGCTATATTTTGTTAAAGAAAAGATTTTTCAGCCACACGATATTTATATTGATTTTACTTTAATCCCAGAATCTATTAGTAAATATTATAAGAAGGGAGAGAGTGGAATGGACGAGGTGCTTGTTTATCATTATGCAAATCAAACAAAAACACAATCAAATAAAAAATATTATAAGATGGGGGGTTTTATGCACAACTTACCAATAGGACAAAAAATAAAGTTTGTTTTGCTCCTCAAGGATACAAGGAGCAATAGTACATTCAGCACATTTGTTGATGGCGAGATAACCTCTATTGTTGACGAGAAGAATGCCGTCATTCCCGGAGGGAAGTATCGGGTAAAATACGAAAGAAATGGGCGGTGGTGTCCCAAGGAAATCACTCCGGAGCAAATTGTAGAAGCGTATGGTGAAGGTGGCGCGATTGATAATAAAAACACAATCGAATCAAATACTAAAATAAATAAAATGGAAAATTCAAAAGAGTTTATTCCCAAGACTGCCGACACTCCGAATGAAATCGCAGCTAAGGTAAAACCACTTCGCTTGGCAATGGCCGGAGGTGGGCAAATTAAAAATCAGTACGAATACGAAGGAAAGAACATCAATCCACAAACACTGTGGAATGTATGGACGGACAGCCAAAGGCTTCACTTCCTAAAGGATCATTATCCGGAACTTCAAACATCAAATGTTCTTCCAGACTGGGCTACGTCTTGGAGTTGGAGCCAAATACCAAGCGGAATAAAAGATGCTATTGCAAATCATATAAAAGGTGGGCAATATAAACATGGCGGCAAGCTCCCCCCCGCTAACCTTGTTAAAATGTTTCGCACCGCCATCGATGCCTATTACGGCCACGGGATAAAAGAATGGAAGGACGACCCCGATATGATTGCGATGTACAATAAGGACAAAGAAAAACTCGAGTGGGTTTTTGAAAATTTCCAGAAGGATCCCCAATATGCAATGCAAAGTTCGGGGCACATGGATACTGCCGTCCGCGAAGTTATTCCCGGAGCTGTGTGGGAATCTATGGGAGGGACAACCCTGCGGCCAGTTAGAAAGGCTGCCCAAGGCGCTCGTCTTCCGATTCACTCTGCCAACACAATGAATAAAACTAAGGGTTGGATTACAAAAAACTTTTCTGGTTCTGCATTGGGGCATATTTTAAACTTAAACCAAGGGCACTCGGCAGTTGCATCTAACGACAGAGGGCTTGAGTATTATATCTACATGGCAGATGTAGACCATTATATCGTTCATGCCACGAATACAGAAAAGGCTGCCCAAGGCGCTTACATCCCCGGCACGGGAAGCACCGAAATATCGCAGGGAGACAAATATTACCTAAAGCTACACAACTTCATCGAGGAGGGAGTGAGAAAGAATTTACTGCAGATAGTGGGATATTACAAGGATGGAATAATGGTTCGGGATTATTCCGAGTTAAAAAACAACAAGGCGGAGCCCTTTGAAATATATTTTGAAGAACTGGTGCAGCTTGTAAAAGAAAAGAGGCTTACTTTCAAATGGGGCACCGGGGAACCAAACCCAATCCCTTATGAATCAGACCGCGACCAGAAACTCCTCGAAAACGAGATCGAGAGCATCGTAGATGCATATAAGAAGCAGGAGTTGGAGAACGAGCTGGAGCGCAAGTCTGCCGAAGCCAGCCGGGTGCGCACCGTTGCCGCAACCACGGCTGCCGCCCACGAAGCCCACAAGCGGGCCGCTGGCGATACTATTGCGGGGATGGAGGCGATGTCAGGGGGCGGAAAGATAAGCCCAGAGGGAGTGCCACAGGGAGGGTTTAGCGATGAGGTTTTTAACTCACCATCCTTCCAAAAATATGGTCGTGGCTTTGGATATCTTTACCACGAGCTAAGATCAACCGCAAACGATAAGTTTACAGAGAAGGTTTTAAAAAGCTACAAATTAAGCCCCAGACAAATTGGTGCATTTTTAATATCGAGACAAGGGAGACATTGGGGAGATGAGCTAAGTTTCAATCGGAGGGAGGAGTCGCAGAATACGGCAAAAAAATGGTTTATAGATCCACTGCTGACGGAAATTTCTCGAATGGGAGGATTGCAAGAATGGGAGAGCCGGCCCATGATGGCTTGGGGTGGCAAAATCACTCCCGAAGCAAAAAAAGCCATAAGCAACTGGGAATATGACAGAAAACCCGAACACAAAAAGATCCTCTCCGAGGAGATACGGGCAGAGGTGGATATGCAATATGCAGCCACTCCAGCGGTTCTTTCTTATCTCACAAGCCTTGAGCTTGCCTATGACGAGGATGTGGTACCGACAGAAAACCCAGACTTCGGACAAGGCCCAACGGACGCGAATTATATCATCAGAACCAAAGATGGTGAGTTTTATTTCGTAAACACCGAAGGTTTCACTTACCCAAGATACATCACCAGACTAATCAACTTTAACCCCGGGGATGATTTTATGAAGAATGGCGGAAAAACAAAAACATCGGATTTCAAAACACGCTTTACTTCTTTTATCAAAGGGCTCGATGGGCTAAGCTCAAAAACAGGAATTGTTGTTTCAGGGCACTACTACAACACCGAAAACAAGGATGTAAAATATTCTGACGACTGGACTTCCGGGGACATTGATCCCAAAGACTGGAAAACAAACAAGAGCCCAGATGCACCTGCAGGCTGGTACGATTTCATCGAGGGGCTCGAAAAACTAAGCTCCAAGCATGGCATAGAAATAAGAGGTGCTGGTGCATGGTTTACGACAGAAGAGAAAGATGTAAAATACGACACAGATTCAACCTCTGGCGATATACGATCAATAAAATATGACAAGGGCGGCAAGCTCCCCATCCCCCGCATAAAGAAGCTCACCAAGAAGGCCAAGTTTTACCATGCCCGCATAGAATCCCCAAAGGGTGCCAAGGTATGCGCAACTCCAGATTGGGGTCGCACTGTGGCATCTGCTGTACATCCCGGGGCAAAAATCACCACATGCCAAGACGCGGATAAGAACTTGTTTATACAAAAGGTGATGATCCCCTCATCCGGATTAAAAAAGTCTGAAGCACGCAAGATCGCAGCGGAAATTGCAGGGAAGTTTAGCGCACCGAAAACTACAATTGTAGACAGGAAGGGCAACACTTCTGTTTGGGAAGATGTAAAACCGAAAGCAGCGGAAGGTGGCCGTGTCAGACCATTCTTAGATGCTGTTCGCATCTCAGACCATTTTATTAAACTTGAGGATTTAAAGGTGGAGGCAACTCCAAAAGGAAACTGGACGGTTTATCACAAGGGGAAAAAGCTCATGAATGTAAATGGGAACTTACTCGATGAAGAGACGATCAGAGAAAACAATCTGGAATATCACGAAACCGAATGACCAAGCTCGACCGCATCGAAAAACTCCGCAAGGCCATCGCCAGCGAAACAACTCCGGATTACATGAAGCCCCGGATGCAGGAGATGATTGCCGAACTGGAAGCTCCGGAGCCGGAGCCCCTTCCACCTCCGCCACCTCCGGTGGTGGTAAAGAAGAAGCCACGGCCCAAGCCAAAGAAGAAGGCAGCAGCGCCTCCGCCCCCTCCTCCGCCCCGCACGTTCACCGCAGAGGAGAAGGCGCAGCGGATGGAAGATTACAACAGGAGGCTGGCAAGGAAAAAAGCAAATCAAGAATAAATACAAACCCAATATAAAAACTAAATTTTATGTCACTATTAAACAAAGTACTCGGAAGGAAATCAGCATCGAAGGGAGCTAAAGTTTCTGTAAAGAAGTTTAAAACGATAAAGGATGCGGTAAAATATCTCGATAAAAAATACAGCAGGGAAGGATGGTTGAAGAGCTACACGGACGAAGATATCAAGATTGCCGGGATTCTGGTTCTTGTTCAACATGGGTTTCGTTTTGATCCAATGACAGACAAAGAATACTCGTTTGTTGAAAAAGCGAACAGAAAGCATCCGGATTACAATATAAGATTATCGTAAATAAAATCAATTTCAATATAAACCCAAAAACCAATGTCAGAAACAAGCACCACTTATCCTCATCAGGATAAGTTAGCGGAGTATGGTATAGCTACGGCCGACCTCTCCGAAAAAACACAAAAGAAAATCGCCAAGTTCGCAGCCGAGACGGACGAGGAGAATAAGGAGACTCTTGACGAGTCCATCTTTGGCGACATTGCCGATTTTATGGAGGCCAAAGCCGCCAAGGAGAAGGCAGAAAAGATTAAGGCAGAACGGGCCGCCCACAAAGAAAAAAAGGCAGCGGAAGATGCTGCAGCATCCACAAAGAAAAAGATCGATGTTAGCAAAGCAGCAACCGCGACCGGAAGTTCTTCAAAGAAAGAAGATTCTGGAAGTTTTATGGGCCGCATGTTCGGAAGAGAATAGTTTTTTTTGCTCTATTGAGTTTAAATTCATAAAATGGCAAAAAAAACCACTTTACCTAACTTCAGTGAAGATGAGATTTTGTCGTGGGTAAAAGGTCTCTACAAGGGGATCCGCAAGTTCGGGTTCATTCGTGTTTCCAATAAAATCCGCGAGCTATCGACAACTTCAATCGATAATCGTCAGGAGATTCTCAAGGAGAGGATATTTGAGGAGATATCCTCTGCCTTTGGGATTCCGGTAGAGGACATTAAGACGTCCAGCAGAAGAGGGAATGTTACGCAGGCCAAGGCAATGGCCATCCTTCTCCTCCACAGGCATCTGCCTATGTCACAGGCCGATATTGCCACCTTATTTTCCCGTGGCCAGTCGCTTGTGAGCAGGAGAATCAAGAACTTTGCCGATGGAAGCGACAAGGTCTGTTCCGGGAGGGAATTCATAGACTTCCACGAGAAGATCGACCAAAAAATAATAGAATTTAAAAAATCATGGCAGACGAAATAAATCAGGATTCTCCCAAAAAGAAAAGGGGAAACCCCAATTTTGCCAAAGGCAAGACAAACACTTATTATCAAAAAAAAGAACCAACAACAATGGAAAACAAAGACAATGAAGAAACCAAAGCTCCGGAGGCTGGCGCCAAAGAGGAGCAGGTGGTGAAGGAACTCCCCAAGGACATCTTTTCGGATAAGATGCCAGATGGAGAGGTGCTTCCTCTTAACGAGGAGGTAAAGACAAAAGACTATGGGCAGCTACCGAGCGATGCCGGGAATACAGGCGCTGCAGGAGGCGGTGCTTCGGCCATTGGTGCTGACGGATCGCAAATTCCGCCCGGTGTAGGGGGTAGTGGAGGGCAATTGGGTGGTGTAGCCCCGGCAGCCCCGGCAATTTCTCCGGAGCAGATAAAGACGCAGGCCCAGCAGACGGTGGACATGATGCTCAAGGGCTACGAGAAGCTCCATGGGCTCGGCCGCTGGATCGGGAAAATCGACCAGAATGAGTTGGTGGAGATGCACGTCTCCGGAAAGATAGACCTCGAACAGCAGCTGCCTATCGGAAATAAGAGCATTGCCGTTAAGGAGTTCTTCGCTGAATACAACGATGGCATCGATGAAAACATCTCTGTTTCGCAGGAGTTTAAAGATAAGATCACTCCCCCCTTGGAGAGGATTTGCATAAAGAACAACTGGTTGCTTTCGGATGAGTACTATGTTGGGGCATTGCTTGCGGAAGACCTCACCACCAAGGTAAGCCTCCTTATTGGCCTGAAGAAATCAGCGAATCTGGTGCTTGGCGCCTGCGTGAAAATAATGCAAAACAAAAATGCTCCGAAAAGTAAACCCGGAGCATCGCACGAAGATCGTCAGGAGCATCCTTCCCCGGGCGATGGTCGTTCCGAATGGAAGGAGCCTGAAGAGGCACATATTGTACCCTAAACGAGGGATTTTACTGCCTCTACCTTTTGCTGGTTTCTGGCATAGTCTTTAATAACATTACCAACGTGGCCTTGATTTGTTTTACAGATCTCGGCCACTTTTTTATTGGGAAGTCCAAGGCAATGGATCATCCAGATTGTCTGGTGCCGCTTGAGCTTGGCAGTTCCTGAAATGGCAAGAATTCTGTCTATTTCTTTTTGATTAACTTCCGTTTCGGGAACTGCTGTTTTTAGTGTTTTTGTCATGGTGGTTTGTTTTAAAAAAGTGAAATTTGATTATTAGGATTCTCGAAATTATAGGTTATGCACTCGGTTTTGAATTTTGCTTCTTCTCGTTTGTTGTGAACCATTAGCTGCTGCACGATGTCCTTGCTGGCCCATCCACATTCTTTGCGGTAAACCATAAGCAGTTCTTCCGGATATGACGAGAGTAGAAACTTACCTTTTATGCCTTTGAGGGTTTCCAGAAGTGTTTTGAAGTTTTCCTTTGTATATCCTTCGTAATGCCCACAGTTTGAGCTTACATAGGGTGGATCCACATAGAAAAATGTGTTTTCGGAATCCTTGAGGGTGATAATATCCACTGCGTCTCGGTTAAATATCTCGCAGTACTCAAGCCTTCTCATATATTTTTCTGTAAAGCTGTCCCTTCTATTTTTTGTGGCAAGGCCACAGCCGGATTCACCAAATGCAAACCCTCCGCCAATGACGTGCGAAAAGGCGAGGTTGGTGGCCACCCAGAAGGCCCATGCACGTTCCAGAGGTGTGCCGATGGTGGTGTCCTTCATCATCTCCTTGGCCCGGACGTAATGAACCTCCGAGTGAAGTGTACCTTGGATCATCGCTTGCAAGGCATAGAAGTTGGTTTTTGTCTGTGAGAAAAAATTGGTGACATCTCCGTTCATGTCGTTGATAACTTCGTTCTTGCTCTTGTTCTTCGAGAAGAATATCGCTCCGGAGCCAAAGAAAGGCTCTACGTACTGGATGTGTCCCGGTATAAGGGGGAGGATTTCTGCTGCGAGGTTGGCCTTTCCACCGTAGTAGCCAACTGGACTTTTTGTTTTACTCATTCCCTTGATATTTTTTAAATAGTTCGACAGTTTTTTGGTTTAAGGCGGTTTCGTAAGAATTGATTTTTTTTCCCTTTAAATCTCGTTTTATCAGCAAAGGTTTGATCACTCTTTCGTTTTCGGAGATGTAGTCTTGGATGGCTTCGGACAGCATGCGGTTGGAGAAGTTGCCTTTCAGCTTTTTTATTTCCCGGTAAACATAAATGAGAAAATGCGTATTTCCTTCATCTTGTTGTTTGTTCACCATTTTCTCCGCAATCTTGTAAATTTCTATTTCTCCGGCCAGCTTCTCTCTGGAATCCTCTATGCTGTCGAGCTGGTAGTGGTAGCGGATGATCTTGGTGTTCTGCCGCATCTTGGGGAGGATCCTTCCGATAGACTGCAGGTGAAAGACGACATCGCAGTTCCGGTGGCGGACGTTGCAGAGGAGTCCTGTTATTGTCTGCGGCAGCGAATCCCCATAGATTCTGTTCAGATCCTCAATGATGAGGGTTCCTCCCCGGTAGAACGTAACGGCCCTCGTAAGGAGAGCTTCCGCTTCTTCTGGTGCCATTGGCATTCCGTTGGCATGGAATGGGGCGATCCTTCGCACCTCCGGAACCTTGGTGTTGCCAAATTTGATTATATCGTTGTTGCCATGCCCGATTGCTTTTATTCGATGTGTCACCCCATCTATTTCGTAAGCAGCATACTCCCCGTTGGTGTCAAATATTAAAGATGATCGCTTAAACTTTGCTACGTACGCTTGGTAAATGGCCTGCTTCAGAGAAGTATAACTCTTTCCGATTCCTTGGCCACCTGTCGCGATCAAAAGTAATGGATTTCTCATGTAAGTAAATTTTGAATTTCAAAACATCCGATTTCCGGTATTCTGAAATTCTCAAGTTCAATATAAATTTTATTGTCAACAGCAAAGATTTCATAAGCCAGATTATATGCCCGAAGTTTCCTGTGGATGAATTCGACAGAAAGGTCTTTAGTGTTTGCCTTGATAAAGGAAAATAGGTCGTTGTAAATCTTCCGGGATCCACTCGGCAGCTGGCTATAAGGAAGATTTGGTTTTTTGCGCAATACCAGCGTAGGGGTTGGTATGGATTGAGAAATTTCTTTGTGTATCACCACCCTTGGAACAACCTGCTGTGGAATTGGAGGAATGCGGAATGCTACATCCTTTCTTTTTGTTTTCCTTGCCACGACCATGTAATCCTGCTCGTTAATTATCGAAAAATTGAATTCTTTAATCGTGTTTCTCATTTTTTTTATCTTTAAAAAATATTTGATAATGTAAAAAGTACCAAACAGTTACAATAATTGATGCCAGAGCCCAGATAATTGCCCTCATGAGGTAAAAAGGAAGGTTTAGCAACATTATCTTTATGGTTGGCCATTTTAGCATTTAATATAATTTATTCCGGGAAATACAAACCGCTTCCCTTCCATAATCCATCCGTAATCCTTCTCTGGAAGCAGGCAATAGTGATCAACAGGGTTTCCAAATCGCCTGATGGCGGCAGCAAGGGAGTGCGTTCCTGAATTTAAAGTTATCAATGATGAGCAGCTGTGAATTATGTCAGATAGTTCCTCAAGCCCGGAAATCTGAACAACCGGAAGCCCGGGAACATAATGCTGGTTAAGTTGGTGTGGGGATTGAAGTTGCACGAAATCTATGCCTAATCCTGCTATTATCTGCTGCACCATTTTAATGACTTTTGAATTATCGTAGTGCAATGATAAACAAGATAATTCAATAATCCCAAATTTATTATCAACTTTTTTTGGTTGATAATAAATTTGTGGGAGAGAATTGGTTGGTTCCAGCCCATGAATCCACTCCCAGTTTTTTATGTAATCATTATATTTATTCACATAAACACGGCCGTGGATGTCCCCTGCATTCCACTCCCCGGAGGATTCGCCTTTGATAAAGGGGTTTTTGCCCCACACAAAGGGTTTTATTGCCGGGTTGCGGAAAGGTGCGTCAGCGGCAAGATAAACCTCGTGGCCAGCGTTTGTGAGCATTTCCGGGATGGTTGTAAACTGGAGGGAATCTCCAAGGCCACCGAAAAATGCTTTTATGACGTATATCATATTAATGTTCTGTTTTCGTTGTGTTTGGTAAGCATCATATCCTTGTGCCTTTCGTAGAGGATTTTGGTGTTTTTATGATGGGCGCGGAAATGCCAAGGAGCTGGATTCCGTCCATCCGGGCGGGTTCCTCCCCAAGCAAGCTCCGATATGAAATTTATGTAATAACAACCACATAGCAGGCCAAGTTCCTTGTATGCCCGATGAGCGAGATCCGCATCATCCTGATCCAGGGGAGAAAATGTAGCATCTAAATAATTAAGGCTTTCCAGAACATCAAGTTTTATCATCAGCGGTCCCCTGTTAATGCTGTTGCGGATTGCAAAGGCATCCCTTGAGAGCCCGGTTCCCTTTTCGGACATATCTTCGTGCTTGAGAATGTCGCACCAGCAGTTGTCGAGGTTTTCAACCATTCCGAGGTGTTTTGTTTCTGGGTTGAATACGTAGTTATATGCAGTTCTTCCGGTAACCATGAAAACATCCGAGAATGCTTCGATTGGCTTAAGCATGCGCTTATTGTAACCATACTCATCAATAATGACATCGTCCTGAATAATCACAATGACATCCCCATTGCTTTTTTTGGCAGCTACATTGTTTGCCATTGTCTCAAAAACATTAGGAGTTTCTAAGATTTGGGTTTTGATTTTACTATTATCACGGCAGAATTGCTCCACAAGTGGCATCGAATCGTCCGTACACCCATCAAGGACAAACACTATCTCAAACTGACCAACTGTATTTTTTTTGATGGCATCCATTACTCGTGGGAGCAAGAATCCCTTATTATGGATGGTGAGATTTACGCTGGTGGTCTTTTCCATGATTTTTATTTTATCATATTTCCAAATTCATCCCACTTGGCCATTCCATTGGTGGCCTGAATGCCATCCTTGTGGTGGAGGAGGTTGATAGACAGAAATTGCCGCATTGAATTATTGACATTTATTTTATATCTCTCTACCAAGTTGCTGACGATGCTCTGATCAAAGCGATTATCAACAAATCCCGGCAGGTTGGGAAGCCCACAGACATTTCGCTCGTCCGTAATTATTCGCTTGTCTTTACAATAAAAAAGCCACTCCTCCAAAAAACGGAATGAATGGTCGCTCTTCCGGATGGCAATCACCCCATCCTCCATCTGCTGGCAGTTCCAATACCTCTCGCTGTCGCAGCCCATGTAAACAAAGGTGTCGCGCCTCGTCCAGTTTTTCTGTGGCAAGCTGGTGGTAATAAAAATGAAATCATGGCTTCCGATGTTTTCGAAGACAAAATTGCGGATCCCCTTATGAGGAATATCCCCGCAGTCCATATAAAGGAGTATATCTCCTTCATCCATCTGCTTGAGCGCCTCTAAGCAAATATATGGTTTCCAAAGCCCATACCCAGCAAGGCGCTCTCTGTCGAGAATATCCCTGTTCCCTTTATAAAAATCTGTTGTGACAAGCCACTCCCTTTGAAATGGGATTATTAAATCGAAATCGCCAGTTGCTACGGCTCTCTCGATTTGGATTTGTTGATTTGCCCGGTAATTCTCGTCAGAATAATTACAAAGATAAAGTTTCATTTTTTTATTTTGTCAGTTCAACCGTTAGTGCTTTTATGCGATTTGTATTTATTTCCATGCCATTGTTAAAGAGCCGGGAAAATTCGTGGAGAAACTGAATCCTGTAATCCCCTGTCTTCCCATATTTCTTAAACATCTCCTGCAGGCAAAGTTCGTCAAGGCGATAGACATCGTGAATCTTCTGGCTAAATACTGCCCAGTTAAGAATAAAAAACTGGAATGCCTCCGATAAGGAATCGAAGGTGTCTGGATTCACTTCTATTCGCCCATCATTGAGGTTTACCCGCATAGGTGTTTCCTTTCCTTTCATTTCCGGATTATAGTAAATCGGAAAGCCAAATCTTGTTTTAAATACCATCATTGTTTTTCACATTATCCTTTGAAAATTATTATTGCAGCATCCCGGGAATGTTCATTTGTTTTTCCATTCCATTTTGTCAATAATTTAAATGTTTGAGATTCCATTTTTGTTTTGATGTTGGCGGGAGGGATAGCCCTGAAGACAATCCCCTTATCTGTCAGGAAATCTTCCCAAATATTGCAGTCCCTTCGGATGCTTCCAGCACCAAGCAAGACCTCCTTCCCTTTCTCCGCGAAGTAGTGTCGCTGCCGGGCATCCTCGAACCAAACTTCAAAACTACTCTGCCCCATCCGCATATTATTAATCATCTCCATGGCCCGGTGAATGGTCATGCTTGAGATTGAAACGAAAGAGACAGATGCCCGACTCCACACGGCAAAGCCTGTCGTGGTACCCGGATCAATGCCAACTAAAAGTTCAACCTTGATATTTTTTGACATATTCCTGTGTTAAGTAATATTCTTTTAATTCCAAAGCATCCATTGCCGACAGCTTCCGGTAAAGCTCAAGGTTTGGATAGAAGTACTTGTTTTTCTCACCGCTGTTATCTCCCCTCCAGTGTTCGAGATGCCAGATGAAGTTTGTTAGCCACATTACTTTAAATCCAAACTTAGTAAATCGCTCCATCCTCTCGCTATCCTCCGGCCCCCAAGAGATAAAATTCTCGTTCTCCATCCCACCAGCCCTGTAAGCAGTTGTGTTAAAAAACTGGCAATGGCCACACATCGACTGCCATAGCTCTCCGGGAACCAAAACCAGCTCCGCCTGCAGCTGCTTCTTATCCCAAACGCGATACTGCGACATCCCTTTGAAATAAGGATACACAAGGTCGGCAACACCATCAACAATCAGCTGCTGTGCCTGAAAATAAACTTTACATGGGAGAAGTATGTCGATGTCGTAATTTGCAACCACCGGAGTCTTGACGTGAAACAACATCTCGTTGAGCATTTTTGTGCGATGAAAAACCTCCGATGTCTGGTTAAATTGATAAGTAATCTCACACAGCCTGTTGTTGATTTTTTTCAAAAGACCATGTACATGCTGCTCCTTCCCTGATTCCCAAATAAATATTTTAGTTTTTAGGTTGTCGCACAAGTATTGAACGGTATGCAAAAAATTAAATTCCCTGTCCGGAGAATCAATCCCAATGGGAATTATAAAAGTTGTTTGTGATAAATCAAGCATGTTTTCTGGGTTCGTGGACTGTTCTGCTTGTACTGTGATTTCCAATTTTTGTAATATAAACCACTTCATCGGTAATGGTGTTGTGCCTCCTTCTTTTGGATTGGGAAATCACGTGCCTCCCGGCAGCGAGCCTTTTTTTCTCTTTTTTTTGTGTTGCCATTGTTATTTGTTTTTATTAGATTACTATCCATTTTTCCGCATAGATATCTTTAGGATTCAGCGGAGCATTATTAAACCATTTCTTTGGGGCCACCACACGCTTGCCATTGGCAACTCCCATCCATGCTGCCCACCAGCTAAAAGAGCTGTTAGCAATAATCATATCGTCACACAAAGACATCAATGAATGATCGATGTGGTTTTTCTCCCCTTCTATAAAAACCATATTTTTGAAGGAAAAAATGCTTTTACAATAAGGAATGTCATCACTACATATAAGGTATGTTACATTTTTGTCGTTTCCAGCAAATAAGGCATTAGCTCCAGCCTCATAGTATTCATTAGACAGCACTCCATGATATTCCTTCTCCACAGGACTGAGATCGTATTCCTTTCTGACGTGAATTGCGCATGTTTTTTGTCTGAGAACATTGCCATATTTTTCCCGTATATATTCGTAAAACTCACATCTTAATGTAAAAAAGGGAAGGATTGAGTTGCGGTGGCGCTTAAAGTATTTTTCACTCTGGAAATATCCGTCAAGGTCAATGTTCCCGGGAAAGTCCGGGATAGGAGCATAGTGAAAGTGTGGCTCCCGATAAATCTGAGATTCGCTGGTGCTGTTTCCCACCGGAAGCGGCCTCATCATAAACTTCGAGTATTCCCATTCAGGGAAAAAGAAATCCTTTTTTTTATCAAAGGCATATGCTATGGTGGCTGCTATCTGAAAAAGCTGATTGCCAAATCGACCATTTTTGCCAAGAGTAGAATAGGTTACAGAACTCATTTTTTTATTTTTAGGTATTCAAAATAAATGCCCCAGCAGGATGCACTAACAGATAATAAACTAATTAATCCCCAAGGTATAAATTTGAGATGGAAAACAAAAAACAGGTTTGCAAACATACATGATGCCCAAAAAACAAACCATCCATATTTATTTATTTTTTCCATTTCCAAGTAGATATATATTTTTCCAGTTCTTCCTTAGTCATTGAATCAACCTTGTAGTACTCCTTTTCGTTGGATGCCCAGAAAGGATTGGCCGTAGAGCTATTGATGCCACGAGGATGCGAGATGTGCCAACACGTGCCGGGAATCCGTACAATTTGGTGCCCCAGCTTGGCCATCCGGCTTCTGCGTTCTGCATCCTCCGCACCCCAGCCGATAATGTTCTCGTTTTCCATCCCAGCCTCCATGTATTTGTCGCGGTTGGCAAAGAATGCCCCTCCATAAGAATCTGTGCCATACGTGTTTGCCTCCCGGATAACTCCATCGGCAATGTAACTGCGGTCAATATCCACGAACTTCCCACTATAAGGGTATACCATCGCGCTTCCAGAACGGAGGTGTTGATATGAGTTTACGTAGTTGTCAACATAAAATATTACATCTGTGTCATAAACAGAAATGTAAGGAGTTTTACATTCCATTATGCCATCGTTGATTACCTTTGTCCGGTTGAATAAATCCATCGATCTCTTAATAAATATTGTCTTTACATCTGGATTGCCCAAGCGGTGGATGTTCATTGTTACCATCTCGCTTTCTTCCACCAGCAGTATGTTTGTTTTAAAGTTTTTTGTGAGAAATTTAACCACATGTAGAAGATTCTCTTCTCGTTCTTTTGAGTCGATGAAAAAAGGAATTACAAATGTGATTTCCGATAAATCATGCCTAAAAGAAATACGATCCTCCACTTTCTTAACTTCAAAAGTTTCTGGCATTTTAATTTGTGAAACCGGATTCATTTTGGGAATGGCCTCTTTTGTAAAATGCCATTCTATATTTTCGTATGCCCATACATCTCCGGTGATTTCACTTTTATTTTTGGCACAGCCACAAAGAAAAGGAATAAAAGCAAATGTCCTGAACCTCCGATAAACATAGTCGGAATAAAACTGATCCATTCCGTAATTATAGGTTACATTTCTAAGAATATAATCGTAGGCAGATTCTGTAATAATATAGCCATATGTTCCACCAGAATGGTCTACTCTTCTAATGCGGTCTACTCCAGTTGGATTTCCATTATCGTGCCTGCTGTTGAAGTGCCCACCCAAGATGAAAATCTCGAAATCTATATTTGTCGATTCTATATATTTTATCCTCTCACCGAAATCATCGCAAAAGACAACATCGTCCTCGAAGATGCAAATTGCCGGGAGATGAAGCCTACGAGCCTCTTTTATCAAAGAAACATGAGAAAGCAAACAGCCAAGTATGCCATTTGCATTCTTCTCGTGAATCTTAACCGACAGCTCCGGAACGACAAGCTCTTGCTTGTCAAAGGCATCGTAAAAGACAACACTGAGGTTGTGTTTATCAAATTCTTTTTGAACTTCTGCCCTACGGTCGGTGCATCGAGGTATGCTGATGCAGAATTTTGGGATTTCGCTAAATTTAAATTTCATAGTGTTTGATTAGTTGATTTAAATCGTAAAATATCTCAATGTTTTTTTGTTTTGCAAACTCAAGCTCCCTCTCTGCTCCGGGACTCTCACCGGGCAACCGCAGAACCACATCGCAAGCTGCCAGCCATTCAAAATCAAGCGACATCCACTCCTCGTATCCATGTGGCGAATGAAGATGCTGAAAATGAAACCAAAGCGGGCAGAAAGGGGCGAATCCGGAAGAGATAAGAATGTCTGCGGCAGCCATCGCATTGCGGACGTTAATGGCAACATCTCCTTTGGTATATGGGCATGCAATGTAAACCTTTATCATATTAATTTCATTTTTTAATAATTACAGCTAAATGGTCATGAATTGCATTGGGAGTTCCAAATCTTTCTGTAACGGCAATCATTACTCCATCCCATCCTGTGTTGGGGCCATAGTCGTGAAAGCAAATCAACCCACCAGCCCTTACCTTTGGAAAGAATGAATCAATGTCTGAAATAACCGAATCGTAATCATGCCCCCCATCAATAAAAACCAAATCCAAAGAATCTGAAGCAAACAACAAAGCCACAGAAGAACTCTTTGCAATAATTGGAATAATATTATTAAACTTTTTAATGTTGAATAAGAAATCTTTTATTGAAGTAAAATTTTGCATTTGATTCTGTCCCTGCCCATCTGCCTTAAAGGTGTCCACACAGTAGAGGATTTTCGCTGTCTGCGCCATGTAATTTGCAGAACGCCCCTTATATGAACCAATCTCCAAGCAAACCCTATCCTTGGCATATTCTCGCAACGCAGCACCCTCTAAAGGAGAAAGCCATCCCTCAATCATTGGATTTCCGTAGATTTCCCATAAAATTAAAGGAGACATGAATAAATCGCACTGCGTAGAGAAACCCGGCATGGAAGAAATAAGAACCCTTCCCATCTTTGCCAACTCCACAAATTTATCATTATCCCGGCTCACACCATTATTGCTATTTTTTGAGAAAAAACGATGTGTTTCAATATCCTCTTTTAAAGTAGACATCTTACAGGCATAGGTATTGCAAGTAGAGGGTATCGTCCTCCAGTGTGCCGAAGGGCTAATTAATATTCTCGACATTAACTTTGGGTAATTTGTATATTTATCGACATGGTCGTAAAGGGTGAAGTACGGGGCCAGATGCGATCCTTCAACCAAAGCCGTACACCAACCTTCGCGGTGAATATAATCATCCTCCAACAGATAAATTATTGTTTCAGGATCAAAATTCCGCTGCATAATAATATCGAGCATTGCCAGAAAGCTGCCTGCTTCATTGCCAGAATCAATCTCAACAATATTCTCACCGGGTTTGTATTGTGCTGGATTTAAATGGCCAAAATGCCTATCGTAAATTACGGTAATATTGGCAAGATCGTGGTCGACAGTATCGAGAAGGTTCTCCCACGCCTTCTCCTTGCTGAACCAAGCCGGGCGACCACGATTGGCAAGCTCCTCACAAGGAGAATAAAAACAATGTCTTACAAAAATCTCGATTTTTTTCATTTCCAATAGCTATATATTTTGTCATTAATTTCGTAATCATCCCACTTTTGCACTTTTCTCTCAGGTTGTCTCTTTGCCCATTGCCACATTTTCTTCAACCCGACAGGAAGTATTGTTTCATTCCCATATGCTAATAATTTTTCAGACTTTAACACAGTGCAGTATGCAAGTTCAACCTCGTGCCGGGCTTCCTTATATTCAATGCTGCCAACCCCAAAATCTGAAGTTGCATCAAGAACTGCTTGTGCAACATTTTTAATGCTAATGGGGAAGGCCCCACCAAGATTTATTATTTGCTTTGATGCATCTTTACTTATCCCCGCCTTAAAAAGCGGCTCAAGGATATCTCCGATGTAGGTGAAGGAGCGCATTTGACTTCCAAAGCCAAAAACAGACAAACTCTCTCCTTTTATCCTTTGGTGCATCCATATCCCCAGAACATTTCTGTATTTATCCCAAATGTTCTGATTCTCGCCATAAACATTGTGTGGACGGATAATGCACCAATCCATATCATGCTGCTCCCCGGCAACTCGAATGTCCATCTCACAGGCATACTTGGCAATTCCATAGGGATCAATTGGTGATGGAATTGACGTTTCTTCAAATGGTACCCGCCCACGGCCATAAACAGCCATACTCGAAGTAAAAACAAGCCTTACGACCTTATTGTTTATGCACTGATTGATAATATTTGCAGTTGCAATAAGATTATTGCTGTAGTTGAATTTGCGGATGAAAGGGCTCAGTCCTTCGGCAGCATAAGCAGCAAAATGATAAACAACATCAAATTTATGTTTTTTAAAGATTGGAGTAATTAAACCGCAGATGTCCACTTTGTGAAATTCAACATTCTCATTTACATTTTCAATGTAACCTCCAGACAAGTTATCGATGCCAACAACACAAATCCCCTTTTCAATTAGGTGGTCTGCCAGCCTGGAGCCAAGCAACCCGGCAACTCCGGTGATGAGAACTTTCATTTTAAATCCTTTAAATTAATGATTTCTTCAGAATTTGTAAACTGCCGCCCATGGAAGCCAAAGTGCGCATTTGGATCCAATGCAATGCGATCCTGCCAGCTGTGGCCAAACTCAAGCAGCGGATTTTCGTATGAGAATTCATGCGCCAATTCGACAGGAGCGAATTTAATACCATTGTCCTGCATATAAGGAAAACTAATTGTACACAAGAAGATATCCTCCCCGTATCTCGCACAGTCCGCAAACTTGGCGCTTGCCTTGAGAAAATTTCTGCTTCGCAGGCTAAACCCACCATTGCCAACCCGATTATAGCGGAACGTCTGCCTTATAAACATCCGGGATGGCTGCTTCTCAATCCACGATTCTTCATTGGGCCAAGGCGCCCCAATATAGTCATAGTTTAAAAAATCGTCATTCCACTTGTCCGGGTTGGTTACAAATCCATCATCCTGAATAACAAGAACGTAGTCGGAATCGATGTGGCCTATCAGCTTGAGGCATAGATCGTTGTAGCCATTCCATGTCAACTTTGGAATGCCAACGGTGCGGATATCGCTGTTTACCACTGGATGGTCGGTGAAAAGAATAGCCTCCTTAAATTTTATTTTCTTCATTGAGTGACGAATGGCACTAACAGACTGCCAAGGATTGACACAGTTAATTGAAATAATGGTGACGTTAGTTAAATCAAGCATTTTTTTCTAAAATTAACAATCCTCCGTTGTTTTCTGCCCGGTACACCTGCTTCCATTCGTGGTGGGCAGCCATAAATGGCTCAATGGCATAGCGGATGCCATTCCCTTTAGCATCCATGCCATCCTCCCAAAATCCTGCTGTGTCGTGAAAAATTAAGTATTTTCTTACCCGGCAAGAATGAAGAGCAAGTTCCCTGCTCAACTGATTCGCGGAATGAAAAGTATCGATAAATAAAAGGTCTGTCTCTTCAATAACTACATCAAGTACATCCTTGTTTATAAATTGAAAACTTACACCTTCCTTTGCGGCAATTGCCTCAACATCTGCAACATTTAGATCGTTCTTGATGTCGTAAGAAATTAGTCTTTCTGGCCTTGCAACCATAAATGCATAGATGGAACATCCCCAACGAAACCCCATCTCGGTGATATGCTTGCACCTCTCCGCATATTTTCGCAGCACAGGGAGGTGTTCGTTGATGTCGGACTGCCTGCTGCAGTTCAATAAATAAGCACCTTCTGCCGTACCATCGTGCTTTTCCCAAACACCATATGCACATTCGTGGGCATGGAATTTTTCTGCATTCGGATTGCTGGGATAATGCTTGGCACAACCACTGAATGAACTGTTGAAATAATCGAGGTCAAAATCATGAAGGTGGCCAATATCCAGAGGCTTGCAGTTTATTGGCTCAAAAAACCGAATGATTCTGGATGCAGCCTTGGACTTGGATATTATTAGTGCCGGATCCATTACGTGCTGCAGAAGATTAAAAATCCACACCTCATCGACTTCCGGGAACGGCACATCCTCTGCAACTCCCGGCAAAATTACTATTCCCTGAGTGGCACAAAGTGTCTTTAGGATATCATTCTGCTGCGGCTCAATTATATATCCATTTTTATATGAATCGCAGTAAAATAATGCAGGGTAATCTGAGCAGCCAATCTCAAGAATCGTTTTATTTGGCTGATGGAAATCCATGCCGAGATATTTGAAGTATTGAGAATATGTTATCCTATAGTTTTTTATCCATCCAAATCGGAAGAATGCATAGAATGCGCATTTTTCTCATATTCCTGAGCAATATCCCATCGTTTTCTAAGTTCTTCTTCCATTACTTTTTGAGTTTTTTTAACCAGTATTGAATAAGATCAACCAGAGTTCTTTCGATGCCAAGTTCTGCCCTCCATCCGGTGATGTCTTTGAGGGAAGAAGAATCTCCATGCTGATAAGAAATATCAATGGGCCGATAGAATTCCTTGCTGATAGTCTTTTTAATATCAATTTTTGAATACTCAATGAGCCAGTCTGTGAAAAATGCCATTTTTCGTGGTGTATCTCCGCAAACATTAAAAATCCGGCCAGAGGATTTATTGTTGAGCATCAGCATATAATAGGCGTTCACCACATCCCTTACATCAATCACAACTCGAACCGTATCCAAGTTCCCGACAAATACCTCCGGAGGTTTGTTGCCAAGCATAATGTTGGCTATTTGGTAAGCATCGGAGCTTATAGAGAAGTTGCGGCCACGTCTTGTCCCGCAGTGGGAAAATGCCCTGGTGATGAAACCATTGATCTTTTTATTCATCATCCTCTCCTGCATATAAAGGTCGATGGCAGCCTTGCTAACAGCATATGGGTTACATGGCTCCATTGGAGTGGTTTCGCGCAGGAGGTTGCCAGCTTTGCCGCCATTTCCATAAACCTCGGATGTGGAACAAAACATTAACTTGCAGTGATTAAATTCTTCCACAACACTAATTAAATTTGCCATCCCCATTATATTGGTTCGGAAGGTATCCAGTGGTTGAAGAAAACTTGTAGGCGGGTGGCTCTGCGCGGCAAGCGCAAAGCAACCATCAAACTTTGCCTCCAGAAATACTCGCCTAAGAGCCATCCTGTCCTCCAAGTTTCCATATAGAAATTTTATCTTGTCAAATTTATGCTGGGAAACAGTATCTAAGATATCGCTTTCCATTCCATTGGATCCGCGAACAAGACCGTAGACATCGTGACCTTGCTCAATGAGGAGATTTGCCATGTGGGCGCCTGCAAACCCAGTAATTCCTGTAATTAAAAATTTCATTTATTCTTTTTTAAGAAGTTAACAATTTCTTTGAGTTCTTTGTAAAAATCATTTTTTTCTTCCTGATCATCCCATTTTTCTTCTTTGTGCCGGGCCACCATTTTTTCGAGATTCTCCTTTATTGCAGGAGCCAAGGTTGTCGAGTTGACGAGTTTTTCCGCCTTGGCGACAAAAAGCTCGATGTTGAGATTGCACTCACGAGATTGTTTCTCGAAATTCATGCCTGCCGTTGTATTGAGATACATCTGCATTTCAGCGAGCTTTTCCTTCTGCTTGATAATTTTGAAATCCAAATCCACAACATGGAATTTCATTAGCTGAAGCACCATTTTGTGCAAATGGAGTAGCAAAGGAGAATCTCCTCCGGATGGGTTTTCTTCCAGAAGTTTTTGGTTTTCCTTTTGGTTTTCTTCCAAGTCGGCAACCAGCTTTTTTTGTTTCTCAAGTTCATCGTCCAGTTTCATTGTTTTTAGAATTTAGGGCGGTATTTTCTGTCCCGCTTTTTTTGTTTATAACGAATGTAAAAATGATGAAATATTCCAATGGAAAAATATCCGAGTAGCATTAGTGCCCCGATAATATAAAACATATTTATTTTTTTTGCTCAAATTTTGCGATTTCCCCTCGACAAATCATATATCCGCAGCCATAGATTTTTTTACAGCGTGGCGGGGGATATTTCGCCATTAGCTGCTTGATAATATAAGTATTCCCTTTGATCCCAATGTGCCCGGCCCACGTCACGTCCAGCCCTTTTCTGTAAGCAAACGTCCCGGTGTTGAGGCGGGTTTCATCAAAATCACTCTGAAAGGCAATCACACGGCCACCCAGCTGCGGAAGTTTATAGAAGGCATCAAAATACAGCCAATCGTGGTCTCCCGTCCAGCAGGCAGCTATATTTTTAAGGTGGTGCGGGGCAAGAATGTCATCACTGTCGAGAAAACAAAGAATCTCCCCTGTGGCGGCATCGCACCCGGCCTGCGGTACCTTTCCATCAAAAAGCTCGTGTTTGAGGAGTTCCACGAGCTTCATATTAGTTTTATTCCTGAATCGTTTTTTAAATATGGCATTCGTTTTTTCACAGCCATCGGAGACAATAACCAGTTGCTTGCGACCATATGTGTTCCTATGGAATGAAGCAACAGCCTCCATAAACTTAGCTTCCCTGTCTGTCGCACAGTTTGGGTAATCTCCGAGGTAAACAGGCATTATAACAGATATTAATCTATCGGCCATCGCAGAGTGAATAAATGCTCGAAGGAGCCGACTCCCCACCACGCATGTGCAGATGAGAAGAAAGGGAGCCAAGCTGACCTTCGAGACGCTTTAATATTGATTCTTGGTAATGGGGTACATACGTGTATTTTAAATTCGGCAGCAAATATAATTAACAATTATTCACTTTCCAAATAAAAATGATAATTTTTTAAAATTCTTCCTAAAGTAATAATATTGTAAAGTATAAGAATTTGACAGTCAAATCGTTGGATGGTTTTGGTTCTGAATTATGAATTTAAACTTTTTTTTTATTTTCTTTTTCATTATATTTTTGTGCCCACAATTAACCAAAAATCCAAATTATTTATGAAACCAATGGAATGGGTAGCTCTCACAGCCGCTGTTACAACTGGAGTGTTGTTAGGCACTGTCGTAGCTAAACAAGTTTCTAAACTGTTAAAAATGGAATAATCCTTTGAGGGATTATTCTTGCTTCCGGTTAAAAACTTGCCGAACCAATTAAATTCATTAATCAAATGAAAAAATCAATTCAGTTGCAGAAACCCGAGTGGTTCTCTGCCAATGGATGGGAAGATGCCGATGCATGGGACCATGCTGACGCATGGGCAAGCGCAGATGCTCAGCCTCAACAAGCTGAACGCCCATCGGCCCCCTACATCATCCAAATTGTTAATGCCTGCACATCGGCAATTAGCAATGTGGACATCGGGGATTCTTACCTGAACAGGGCGGCCTCCAATTTTAATGCCAATTCCAATATCACGATCACCTCAACGGTGACCGGAGTTGTATATCTGGAGTTCTTGGCACAAACTGAAAGCCAACCTTTCAAAATCGGAAGGACGATGATTATCTCGACCTCGGCCGGACAGCTGGATCAAACCGTAGCGGTAACGCACCGGGATTCCGCTGGAAACAGGTCAGACCATGTGATCACACCGACACTGGATCCTTACCAAACTCAGACAGACAGGATCATTGACGAGTACGAGTACTTGTTCGATGGTTTCACACGTCTCCGTTTCAACCAAATCAATGCGAGCGCAACCGTAACGGTTCGTTTGTACCCTATTCAGAAATTCGCTGCTACACAGCTTGTTGCTGGCCGGAACGCAAACGTTCTTTACCAAGCCCCCCACTTGATTAAGGTTGCTCCGGTTGCCGTTCCTCGTCCGAGAATGATTCAGGGATAAACCGAAAAGGTAACATCTTTTTCAAAGTACAAAAAAGGGCAGGACGTGTGTACGACCTGCCCTTTTTTTTAAATCAATCCAATTCTCCGAGATGGAAACCCAGACACTTATCAAGAGTAAAAAAATGGAAGCTGCCAATCAATGGCTGCTTGCAGACTCTTGGACTAATGAATCTGCTGTTGCCCCGGGGAAGCGCTGCCGATCAGGGGCTCCATTTACTGTTCAAATTGTCAATGCCTGCACATCTGCCATTTCAAATGTTGATATTGGAGATTCCTATAACAACAGAACCCAACCAGATACACTTGGCAGTACATGGGCAGCAACCAATGAAGGATTAGAAAATCTTGTTATTCGGGCGTTTGGTGTGAATGGTTCAAATATTTTTGTTGGTAATGGAGCTGGAGACCTGTATTTATCGACAAATAATGGTTCATCTTGGACTGACGTTCCTTATTCTCAATACGCACGGTATTGGCAGTTAGGCGCAGTTTATTCAATAGTTTTCGGAAACGAAACAAATATGTTTGTAGGTGGAGCAGGCGGAGTTCTTTTATCAACCAACAATGGGGTTTCATGGAGCAATATAACCGATGGGCTAACCAATACTTCTGTTTTCGCATTACTGACAGATGGCAGTAATTTATTTGCTGGAACAGCAGGAGGGGTTTTCTTATCAACCGACAATGGACACTCATGGACGGAAGTAAACACCGGATTGACTAATCTCGATGTTCAAAAATTTGCAATAAGAGGTAATAATATTTTTGCAGCCACACTGGGAGGAGTATTTTTAACATCCAACAATGGAACATCGTGGACAGCAGTAAACACTGGATTGACAACCTTGGATGTTTATTCTCTCGCAATAAGTGGCGATAATCTTTTCGCAGCCACGCTTGGAGGGGTATTTTTAACCGCCAACAATGGAACATCGTGGACAGCAGTAAACACTGGATTGACAACCTTGGATGTTTATTCAATACAAGTTGTAGGCAAGAGGATTTTTGCTGGCACTTTTGGAGGGGGAATTTTTGTATCAACCAACAATGGCACATCATGGTCTGCATTTAACACAGGACTAACCACTCTAATCGTGTGGGCAATGGCAAGTTCCGGCAACACTATTTTTGCTGGTACCGGAGGAGGTGGTGTTTTTTATAATACCATCAGCAATTTCGGGCAGAACAGCAACATTACGGTAACATCTCCGGTTAACGGACTGGCATTTACAGAGTTTCTGGCCAAGTTGGAGTCGTCCCCCGTAAAAATCAATAAAACTGAAATTATATCATCTACTACCGGACAGCTCGATAATACAGTTGTAATAACACACCGGGATTCCAATGGAGATCGGGTTGACCACGTTGTTGCTCCAGTAATAGATCCCAATCAAATACAGACAGATCGGATTTCAGATCCATATGAGTTTTTATTTGATGGATTTACAAGAATGCGTCTGGGGCAGGTTAATGGTTCCACAACAGTTACCATCAGGCTTTACCCTGAACAATGTGGGGATAGACCTACGATGGCATCAGATTTTCTCCCGGAAGAAACATTCTTTCTGCCAGATTTAATTAAAGCAACGACACGGGTAAGAATCGGAACAGAGAAATGGAATCCAAAAGTAGCTCCTGAATTTGAAGAGTTTAAAGTTAGAATGGATAAATTTCAGGAAAACATCTCAGTGCAAAATGTTTTTGAAGAGCTTAAAAAAAAAAACAAATTCTATACGGTTATATGCTTATCATAGCAATATCGCTAACTCTATATGTCTCAATTAAAAAAAAGTAATTAATCATTTTTAATAATTCAACAAATGTTTTATATGAAACACAGAATTCGGAGTAATTATCACAGCGCAGCTGGTGCTGGGGATGAGAAGATGGCAAACGATATCCTCTTGTCTGAGTTGGCAAAACTTATCGTTAACAATCCAACAAAGGTGGTGGAGATTCTTAATGCAAATCTTACAACCAAACTGAGCGACATTCCGGGAAGAGATAAATTGGTAAAGTTGGTGTCTGATGGAATTTACCAAAGTCAATCCTTCGCAAAGGCAATCGCTGCAGAGATGATTGCTTCTGAGATTAAAGATTTCTCTGGGGATGCAACTCCTCCCAAACCAACAGACTGGGCCGGAATCCTGAACAGCACCTCGACAATAGTTTCTGGTTTAGGTAACTTATTTGGTGGAACAAAAAAGGCTGCTGCCGCAACGGACAAAGCCAAAGCAGATGCAGACAAGGCCAGATCGGAAGCCGAAAAGGCGCTGCACGATAAGATCAGCACCATTGCCAGCATCAAAGGAGCAACCTCCAACACTGGGCTTTACATCGGGATAGTCCTTGGTGTCGCAGCAATTCTTGGAGTGACTATTTACTTTGTTAAATTCCGAAAATAATGGAAGAGGAAGTTCAGAAAACTGTCGAGGCCATTCATAATGGTACCCTTGCGGATACTCTCAAGCAAAACATGAAGTATACCATCACTGGGATAGCCGTTGGTATTGTGGCTGGAATCTTGGCCGCAACGGTGCTTGGTAAATGTCGGCTATGCTTTGGGTTTTGGGGAGCCGTTGGAGGAGGAAGTATCGGATATATCATATCCACAAAAAATAAATTTCACAACTGCTGCATTTAAATGAATAAAACAGTGGCAATAATATCTGGATCCATATTGGTAGTGTCTGTGATTATGGCATTTGTTCCAAAGAAATACTGGCTTCCGATAATTATTATCAGCCCAATACCGCCAATACCGTGAGTGAAGAATTCGGTAATATAAAAGCACAAAAAATGAATGCTCAACATGGCAATCTTGGAACATCGCCAAATGCAATGTACAAAAAATATTGTGGTTGGCATTCTGCCAACTACGGAGAAACACAGAGTCCACTATCATTTAAAAGCTGGCTTCAGTGGGCCGCAAAGAAGAATATAGTCCGGAATTTCAGCGTAGATGCAAATGAAACAAAAACAGAAAAGGAGATTCAGACTCTTTCAAAGACAGAAAGAGTTGGCCGGGCAATCGCAATAACATCGATTATTATTTCGGTTGTTGCTATAACAATAAATGTTTTTAGAATTTCTAAACAGGATTAAATTATGCTGTATCAAGTAGATAGAGAATTTAAAAACCAGACCATTCGGATTCCTGTTCGGGTGTTCGGAAGTGCGAGGATGGTTGCGAGGGCATATCATCCAAGGCGCCAATACACTGTTTATTTCGACACTGCTCCGATAATCAATGGCAGCGACACCTTTATCATAAAAATTCCCAAGATGCCATCGGCAGTGCTGATCGATATTTACAATGAGCGCAATGGCAATGTCGACAACGATGGAACATTCGCTATTGGTAAAGTTACCTCCGCCCCAATACGGCAGAGCTTTGCCATAAGTAAGATTATGAATCCAAACGTGGAGAGCTTCGCAGAGTTTTCCGATGAATTTGCAGAGCTGGCCGGTGGGCTGTCGGCACAAAATAGTGTTTATATTTCTCCTGATGGGAAATTTCGCATAGATTACAAAGATACCATCCGCGATGAGAAGGGCAATGAGCTTAAAACTCCGGCAAGAATAAATGCCAAATCCGGCCTTATTGAAATATCTAAAAAATATTACCGCACCTTCACCGTTCCCGGCCGCAAGGCAATAAACTGGCACGAGTTTTCACACATCTGGTTAAACAAGAACCCGGCAGATGAAATCGAAGCCGACAAAAATGCCATTATGATTTACCTTGGAACAGGAAACCCAACCATTGAGGCATATAATGTCTTTTTGCGAGTTTTTAATAATACTCCAAGCAACATCAACAGGAAGCGGTATGATGAGCTAAACAACTTCATTAAAAATTTCAATTCAATCGTTAATAAACAAATCAAAAACCAATGAAAAAAATTATACTTATCACACTTGGCGTAGCTGCTGCTGCCGGAATCGGATATCTTCTGTATAATAAATTCGTTGCCAAGGCTGCAGCAACGGATCCATTGGCAGGGAAGCCACTGGTGGCAAAGCCAAACATTCTGGTTAAAGTTAAAAATGCTGAAACACAAATTGGAGATGAAGCACAACCGATAAGAGTAACTGGATCAACCTATTAAACCAATAAAAAAAATTATCTATGAAAACAAAAAATATATTATTTATCGGAGCAGGAGTTGTTGCTGCTGCAGGCATTGGATTTCTGGTCATAAAGGCTCTTAAGCCAAAACCAGAGGAAGTTGACCCGGGGCTTCCAGAAAGGAAAGGAGATCCAATCCCTCCAAAGGATGCACAAACACCACTTCCGGATGGCCAACAAGTAAAACATATTGGTTTGGGAGAATTTATACCAACGAACCAATCCGGGACGCTGGCGAAGACGCTGGCGAATATTCCGAACTGGTTATCTTCAACACAAGGGCAAAAGGATAAATTCAACTTAACTCTTAAAAAAATAAAAGAAGCAATAGATTCTCTCCATGCCACAGGGATTGCAGATATTGTTTCTCTGCAATTGGCAAAGATGAAGTTGGGACAAGAGCTTGATAAGTTAAATTTAATGTCGCCATCCATCGCAATATCTGAGGCCACAAAAAAAAGCCTTTCACTTAGCAACTATATTATTTCGATTACTACAGCCGACAACGCAATGAAATCCAGAATAGCTCAAAAACTCTCGTCTTCAGGATTTTACGGAATGACTGGAAGAAAATCTGGAAGCTGGTCATTATATTAAACTATTAAACAACGAAAAATGAAAACAAAAGAAATTTTATTAATTTTTGCTGGAGTTACTGCGGCATTTATAGGATATAAGGTTTACAAAAACTTCAAAGCCGGGCAGGCTGGAGGGAAAGCCGGGGAATCTGGCAGTGGTGCCGGAGGTGGAACTGGCGGTGGCGGCCCAATGGGTGGCCCGGGTTCTTTGCCTCCAAATTTAAGACCGGGATATATTGAGCCAATTGTTGCAAATACTGTGGTGGTTAAAAAACCAGTACTTCCATCTGCAATAAAAGCAGTGGCTGTCGCTCCTGTTGCTTACAAGGCGCCAGTATTAGCCGTCCGCACACCAGCGCCAACGAATACAGGAGGCAATCCTCCTGTAAACACAGGGGGCGCTGCACCACCAGCCCATATGTTTTCTGCCAGCGGATGGACGCAGGCGAGATGGAGTCTTTAACATTTTTTTAATGCATTTTTATTAATATCACATTTATGGACAAAAGAAAACTAATCGGTGCTGCCTTGATGACGGTTGCGGCAGGAGCAATAGCATATTTTGCTTTCTTTCGTAAGGATGCGGAGGGGAGGTCATTCTTTCAAAAGTTGCTGAATGCACAACCTCCTCTGGATCCTGAAAGACTTATTCCCGATGGAGGAGGTAAAACAGCACCGAAACCATCTCCAACAGAAGGATTCCCTCTTAAGCAAGGGATGAAAGGGCCAAAGGTAAAAGAGATGCAGGACGCTTTGCGGACAAAATTTAACCAGACAAATGTTGCTTCTGACGGATCCTTCGGGCCAATCACAAAAACAGCTCTTGGGAAAGCGGGCTATCCTTCCACTTTATTCCTGACGGATTTCAATCAGCTTATAGCCGGGAAGGTTTACATGACTGGAACAGGGACAGTACTTAAATAATTTTTTCATATGGACAACAAACAATTTTTTCAACTTGCCTACGAGAGCAACCGCAACCAGTGGCTTTCTTTTGGAGGAATGAAGGTGAGCCCACTTACCAACATCCCCAATAAAAACTCTGATGCTGCCGCATGGAAACTCTGGCACGAAACGCTAAAGGACAACTTTGGCAAAAAACAGGCCAATGCCCTGTTCCTGAAGGCATGGAACAAGCAATCCGGGAGTGGAGTAAGCACCATTGCCCTTCGCAAGTATCTCTCGGAAAATGGCATCGACATCGATAAGGGAATCCTTGATTCGGCCCTCGACTCCGGCTCCGGGCTGCTGGACGATTTCGGGAATATGCTCCAAATTGGAAAATATGCAGTTTATGCCATTGGTGGAATCACCATTATTGGCTTTGGAATGTTAGTTTACAATGTAATGAAAAACCCCATCGCAGCAGCAAAGGCTGGAGCAGCATTTACTCCGGCAGGCGCAGCAGCATCGATGGCTAAATAAAAACTTATGAATAAAAGGTCAGTTTATATCTTAACATCACTTGGCATCCTTGGATCCATTGGGTTGTTCGTTGCGATAAATCGCAATAAAAAAAGAAAGATGGTCGATGATATTAATAAAATCCTCGATCAGGGAACTCAGTCAACAGGGACGACTACCGATATTGCCAATGACGAAGCCTTCGATTCAAATTTATGGAAGAAGTACTATCCGGACAAAAATCTCGATAAAAGTACAAATTCAATTGCACTGGCTAAGATGATAAAAGATGCTGTTGGTTATTTTTACGACAACGAGGCCGAGGTTGTAAAGCTCATTGTGAAGTTTAAGACCAAGGCGCTGTTAAGTGCTGTCTCCGCAGCATTTCAGAGAGCATATGGAGAGAAGATGGGTGATTTTATTGTTGAACATATCGACCAAGGAAACAATCTGGAGCAGATTTCAAATCACGTCAAATCATTGCCAAATAAATAAAAATGGCCAGTTTTACCATAGCGCAAACACTTGTAAAGAGGGCAGAAGGAGGATATAGCAATGATGCTCGCGATCCGGGAAACTACACCGGGGGGAGCATTGGCAGTGGTACCCTTATTGGCACCAACTGGGGAATCTCCGCTCCTGTGCTTAAGGCATATCTTGGCTATTCTCCCTCTGTCAGCGAAATGGAAAATTTGCCGTATTCAACAGCAGAAAAAATCTATAAAGCCCAATATTGGAATGCCATCAAGGGCGATACTATTCAGAATCAGAAACTTGCCAATATGCTCTACGACACCGCAGTGAATATGGGAGTTGGCCGTGCGTATGAGTTTGTTAAGAAAAGTTTAAATATTCCCTCCTACGATATCTCAAAGGTCAATGGTGCCAATGCAACCAGGCTGTTTAATGATATAGGCAAGCTGCGTGAGGCATTTTACATTCAGCGCGGAGGATATGCACTAAATAGCTGGCTCAACAGACTGAAAGACCTCGGATATGGTGGAATATCTGCTGTTGGTGGGAAGCGGAATGCCGCTTTATTGTTTATTTTTGCTGTTGGGACACTTGTTGCCGGATACGTATTATTTAATAAAACCAAATAAAATCATGACCACAAAAACAAAAATTATTATCGGAGTCAGCGTTATTGCTGCTGCAGGGATTGGCATAGCAATCTACATCGTAATGAAGAAAAAGTCTGAAGAGGCATCTGAACAGATTATTGAAGGAGTGTCGGATCCTGTTACTGGAGGTACCGGATCAGCGCCCATAGGTGGCGGGCCAGTTAACACTGCAGAGTCACCAGTGATGTGGAGAAATCCTGAGAAAAATATTGGGAGAAAACCAAACTATTAACTTTTAATTTTTCTATAATGGAAACCAAAGAACAAAAAAGGGGAAAGCTACTGGCCGACAGGCTGACGCTTCTCAATGATTTTATTTTAAATCACAAGGACACCGGGCTAACCTTTGGGGAATACCTCAAGGAGCTGGATGTTCCTTCGGAGGCGCATTTTCTTTCCGGACTTCCGGACGAGCTTGTTATTCCGGGCATCGGCCTTGCCACAGCCGAATCGAAGAGCCTCTTCGAATACACCAAGACCATGAACTTGGTTTACTATGACCAATATCTCAAGCATCTGGTCAAGGGGGGCGACTATTTTTCCTTTGATCAGGATTTGTCTGCCGGGCTTTCCAATGAAGACCAGTACCACAATGGATTTGGCAGTTGGGTAAAAGAAACAGCAGGGAACGTGGTTAATGCCGCCAAGAACGTCACGAGTACTGTCGTAACGACAGTTCAGCATACAGTTCAAAATGTTGGAAGCGGAGTAAAGAGTGCTGCCGACAAAGCAAAGGATGCTGTTAAAAATACAACGCAGACTCTTAAGGATAAGGCCAAGACTCTGGGAGCCAAAATAAAGAAGCAAGGGATTATTGGTACTGCCAATAAATTTAATCCTACAATGGTTGCGATGCGGGCTTCTTATTTGGGGCTTGTTGTTATTAATGCCTTCAACTTGGCAAAAAATAGCGCAATGGTCAGGGCTTCCGGAGGCACCAACTGGAAAAAGTTTGTGAAGAAATTCACTGTGATGGGGGGTTCTGAAGCAAAACTCAACGAAAGCATCGACAAGGGGAAGGGAAAGTCCAAACCTGCAATGAGGATAAAAGATGCTATTAAAAACAAAATTAGTGCAGATGGTGAATATCATAATGTTGTGGCAGAAGGAACGGCCGCAGCAATAACAGCAGCTGTGGCTGCAGCAACACCGCTGATTGTAATGACGGTTACTCTTATAAAGCAACACAAGGCAAAAAAGGGAATGCCACTTACAGAGGATGAGAACACCGAAATACCAGATACACTTCCATTGGATCCCGGAACAGACGAAGCTCTTGATGATATCGACAACGGATTAACAGAGCTTGACGAGTCCTTCTTCTCCAAGTTTAAGATTCCAATTTTTGTTGTTGGAGGTCTGGCCGTTTCCGGGATTCTCGCATTACTATTAATTCCTAAAGGTAAAAAATAATTTAACATTTTTTTTATGGCAAACAAGACACAAGCGGTAGTTGGCGGAACTTTTGTTACCGTCACATCAATTCTTCTGGGACTTATGGTTGTACTTGCAATTCGGGAGAATATCGTCAGCAACGAGAAAAGATGGTTTAAAAACTTAGACAATCCAAAGGGTTAATGCTTATATTTGCCACATGGACACTCCAAGGGTCAAAAAGCATCTCGATGAAATTAACGCTCTTTTGATAGAAAGGGGAACGAGTAGAAAAACGCAAGTTATCCGCCTCGTTGGAGATGTTTTGTTTATAAGCCCTGTGCTAATTTATGCCGGAGCCAGAAAGAGCGACCTCCCGGTTGTTATTCGCGGACTTCTCATTGGCATTGGTGTTGCAACACTGTATTACAACTTCAAGAATTTTATTCAAGTAGAAAAAATAATCTCAGATTTAAAAAAACAACAAAATGAAAAATAATTTTTTAATACTATTTATTATTGCCATAACGATGGCAGCTTGTTCTGGTTCTTCTTCAGAAAACTCTCCCGGATACATCGACAGCATGAAGGCTGCTCACGAAACAGAGGCTTTGGAATATAAAAAGTCTCTTGATGAAAATTCTGACACACAAACAAGCCTTCCAATTGGGGAAGAAATGGAAGTGATTAAAAAAACAGATTCAGCAATAACTAACAATGGCAAGAATCCGAGTACGCAGAAATAACATCTCCCGCAAGCAGGCAATTCAATGTATGCTTGATTGGGTTAAATTCATCAAAAAATGAAAGCATCTTTTGCAGATCAGCTCAAGGGCCAGACATTCAACTTTGCAGAGTATGGATATCTTCCTATTCGAGAAGATGTGATCCTTTTTAAGGAAAAGGATGCATGGGTGCCAATCATTAAACTTTGGGAAAAGCTCAACTATGTCCGCAATCATCTCCGGCTGATCAACGATTACATTAACAAGAACAAAGGAGAGACTGTCGATGAGTGGCTGCGGGCCAATGGAAAGACCATGAGCGACCTTGTCCGCAAAGAAATCGGATCACACAACAACTCCACTGGTGGAATTTCAGCTTATTTTTATAATCTCCAGCATTTCTTCGATGCGGAGGAAGAGAAATATGATGCTTCAGAGGGCAAGGCGGAGATTCCGGAGAGCATTCGCAGTGCGAATGAAACCATGCGAAGGCAGAGGGGCGAGAAGCGGGCGGCAAGGCGGAAAATCCGCAAGGAGAAGCTCAAAGACCTCAAGCGAGATGGTAAGGGGTTTCTGTTGGTAGACCTTGGTACTCCTGTTAGCAATGTAGATGCAGAAATTAAGAAGGTTGCAGACAAGGTTGCCGGAGTTCCGGGAATACCAACGGACATGGCCGAAAAAATCAATAAATCAACAAAGGGCATCGGCATCGTCATTGCCGGAACTGTGATATTTGTTGGAGTTGTAAGTCTAATCCTCGCTAACCAGAAGAAATGAGCAAAACTGCAAAAATAGCATTATTGATTGCTGCAGCGATTATCATTCCCGGTGGGATTGTTGCTGGTGTTGGGGCATATCAGCTCTTCCGGATTTGCACAAAGGTTAATTATTACAAGTTTAACGGCATCGATGTTCGCTATATAAATCTCGAGTTTGGAATAATGGTAAAAAACCCCGGATTTATTAATGTCGACATTCTTGGATATAACCTCGATATTTTCATCAATGGGACAAAGGTAGCTTCTGCGGTAAATAGCTCCACCAAGAGGCTAAGTGCCAAGCAAAGGAGCAATCTTGTGATCCCGGTGCTTGTCGATTACACCAAGTCGCTCGGAGCCGTATTTAGCGCACAGCTTCTTAAGTTTTTCGCTAACAAACAATTTGATAAAATCATCGTAAGTATAGATGGGGTGATGAATGCACGGCTTCTTGGTGTGCCATCATCGATAAAAATCAATGAGAAATATTCTCTCCGCGAGATTCAGGAAATAATGGACGCTCCGGAGCAACCATGCTAATTTTATTTTATGATGGAGGCTATGGTTGGCATTTCCATCAAAGAAGAAGCTCTAAAAGAAAAACAAGAATAAATCTAAAATTTATGTCGCACATAACCTATCTTGCAAAAAAAACCTTTAACAAGATTTTCAATAATCTTGGAAAAGAGCTGAATGAGGATGTCACCAACATTCAACTTGGGATTTGTTATAAAAGCGGGCAGCATTTTTACGAGGCGTATTCAAATTTTAAAAAAGTGAAGAATATCGTGCTTGGCGATTACGTTGGTGCTGTTATTGATTTTAGTGGAGGCACGGAGATGATCGATTCCACCATTGTGCAGTCCGGGACAACATTTTCTAAAAATTTAAATTGCCCTCTTGACGATATTTCTATAATCATGAGATACAGAAAAGACCAGTTTCCAGAATCTGTACTTCTCGTCAACGGGAAGAAAGAAAGGGAGATTAATATTGAGAAAGACTTTTTTAATGCTGAATAAACTAAACTAAACTATCATGATTACAGTAACAGACACAGGGGCAACCATCACCATTGAGGATGGTAACTCGACAATAAGCATTGTAAAATCCAAAGTTAGCGTTTCTTCGAGAGGAAGCAACGTCAGAATTCAATGGGGAGAGACCTCTTATCTGGAGACTGCATATACCAATTTCACTGCTCCCTCCGAGGCCAGTGCGGTGGCAGTGGCTGCCGCCATCGAGGCATTCCTTGATACGGCCAGCGAGACGGTGTCCGTTGGTGCGGGAACGGCAAACATTGGGAAGGTTGGCGCCAATGCGAGTGTGGCAGCCAATATCACCAGAGCGACCAATACCACGCAGTATGCCATCAACGATGTCATGAACGGCACGGATGTCACTTCGATGCTCGCCTTTGCTATTGCCAGCGCAGCAGATAAGGGTGGATGGATCGTTGGAGGGCAGATGGTAAGCTCAAATGGTGGGGTGGCGACACCTCCCAATGTCGACCTTCTTCTCTTTAGCAGCAACTTTACCATTGCTGCCGACAACGCGGCCTTTGCACCAACCTTTGCACAGCTACAGACATACCTTGGGAAGATTCGCTTCTCCACATGGGTTGACAGAGGGGCAATGGGCGAAAGTGATGGATCCACCGAGAGTGCATTCAAGTTTACTCCTGCTGCCGGAACATCGACTATTTACGGAGTTCTGGTTCTTCAGAACACATATACGCCAGCAAGTGCGGAGACGCTTCAGATTTCAATTAACGCAGAACAATACTAAAAAATATGTCGAGCCCGTTTGTATTTAAAAATATTATTGCAAAACCATCTATAAAATTTCCATTCTGGAGAATTAATGCCAATACAAGTGTGCAATTTTTAAAGGCGTTAAAAAGATTAAGCAATAGTCAGTCCGACTCATCCTCAACCTTCGGAAGCCTAACAGGAACATCGAAATGGTATGGTGGTGTCTTGGCGCCAAACGGAATGATTTATGGGATTCCGATCAACTCCGAAACAGTTTTAAAAATAGACCCAACTACGGACACGGCATCAACCTTCGGAAGCCTAACAGGAACATCGAAATGGATAGGTGGTGTCTTG
>Ga0209518_1000284_pt1 | contig 67886 bp, 75 predicted proteins | sample RifGroB1_FD_183993 | JGI IMG/M metagenome (GOLD analysis project Ga0209518, IMG submission 183993) | Groundwater microbial communities from Rifle, Colorado, USA - Groundwater B1 (SPAdes) (version 2) | ecosystem: Environmental > Aquatic > Deep subsurface > Groundwater | place: Rifle, Colorado... | reverse complement strand
GGCCTGTTGCGTTGTGGAAAGATATTTTGCACTCAGTGCTATTGTCTTTGCTCCTTTATTCTCAAGGAGCAGTTCGAATTGTTTTCCAGAATTAACTTTTACTGCTGCAGGGGATACAGCAAGAATTTCTCTTATCTCATCCGGAGAGAACGCAAAATAGAGTGCAGCGGCAAGATCTCTCATCGCAAGGGTCTGCGAATTATCCAGAAGCCACTCCCGTGCTCTTTCGCGAGAAGAAATTGTTCCATTTCCACTTCCCCTCTTCAGGGCTGAAATTCCAAGAGAAGTCACAAGCGCATCTGCTCCGCCCTCAGGCGCAGCAGCAAGAGATTTTTCCCCCCAGTATCCTAGAAGTGCTTGATTATTTACGAGCCAGTTTCTATAATAATCCTCACCCGTGAAAAGCATGAGAAATGCCTGATGCAGAGTAATTTGATCATTCCTGTTCCCCTTCATCCATTCAAGAGTTTCCTGCCTCTCTTCTCCGATCGCGTTGAGTGCAAGATATGCATACGCGCTTGATTCAAAGTCACAGCCAGTCCTATATCCAGAACCAAAGCATTTTTCATTGCTTAGTTCTCTCGACCAAGTCAGATTTCTCTGCTCAAGAAGAAAATCAACGACCTTTCCCAGGTAGGTATGCGTCACTTTTGCACTCCCGAGAGATTGATTGCATTCTAGTGAGATAATATATCTCTCATCTTCTGCGAAAGAAAGGGCCTTGATAATTTGCCCGCCCCGGATTTGAAGATTTTCAGTCTGATTATTTATCTTGAGAGCACAAGTTTGATCTTGGGATGTAGCGATCAAGTTCCACTCTCCGATTCCTAGGGAATTCTGCGCATCAAGAAGCCAGTTCTTTGCTTTCTCTGTCTGTGCGCCAGATTCTTTCAGCGCAACGAGCGCAAGCGCAGTATCCTTCACCCTGCAAGAAGCCTGGGGCCAGCACTCTCCTGAGTTCTTGCTGTTCGTGAGCAAGTTCTGCACTCCTTGCTGTGCAAGGGCAGAATCAGAATTCCTGAGCGCTAGGATAGAAAGGGAATTCTCTTCTGTGTTGCCCCATCCGCGATAAACTTGCGCTGCAAGTTTCTCATACGCACTTCCAAGATTCTCTTTTTCCAGAGAAAATTGCACTGATGTCTCTGCACCAACAATCCTCTCTTGCTGCCTGCAAATGGTCTTGACCTTTAACCTGTGACTTCCTTCCTGGACTGCTGGGATGTTGAAATATGCGTAGTAACTATCGTTAGATACTTTCAGGATTCTTATCGGCATCTCCACCCTTCTGTCTCCTCCGCCCTCTTTACGAAAAATCTCTAGATTGCTTGGACTTATCTCCTCCAGCAAGATGCTCGAAGCGCTCGCAGATATCTCTGCCTGGAATGTTTCGCCGATGAGAAAATTATTCCGTGGAAGATTTATCTGCATGCACTCGCCATTCTGGGCGCTTGCGATGCTGGAAGAGAGAGAAAAAATCAGGATCAATGTGAGAAAAGCTCCAGGCAGATACAAGTTCTTCTTTAACTTACTATTCATCTCTTTCAGCCTCTTTTTCTAGGAATAGAAAAGGGAACTTTTTATATCTTTTCAGAGCAACTCAAAATAGATTAGAATAATTCGAAACAAAATAGTTTAGAATAAGGTATAAGATTACTTAATCCTCTCTAACTCTCTCAAGGTCTTCTTGAGCTCGTCTTCTGTCTTTCCTCTTCCCCTGCCCACAGGCCCTCTCGTACTCGGTCTTGGCATCGGTCTAGGAGGCATTCTTGGTGGCATAGGTCTTCCAACTGGCGGACCAGGTCCGAATGGCATTGGTCTTGGCATCGGCCTTGGTGGCCCTGCGCTGAACCCTCCTAATGCAGGAAGGGATTCAATCTCTCCTTTGGATTTTCTTCTTCGCATCAATACTACTAGAAGCACAATCAATCCGATAACAACTAGCCCGACAAGAATCCATACCAAGAGCTTGAGATTTCCAGAGCCAGAGCTCGTGGATTTGCACTCACTCGCGCATGCCTGTCCTGATGAGCATGTAGAATCAAAGTTAGGATACTTTGTTGCATCCTTCGCAACAGCATCACAGCAGTATCCGGAATCAGTGCAGGTTTTCTCTTCCGGTGCAGTTTCACAACTCGAGGCGCAGACATCTGCACCAAAACAAGTATCATCTAGTTCTGAATATCTTTGCGCACCAGATGCAGGAGTCTCACAGCATATTCCTCTGTCCACGCCGCATGTTTCTTCTGCAGATGAAGTTTCACAATCGCTTGGTGTTACGCAAACCGCTCCAATCTGCCCTGCACATGAAAGAGTTGAGATCTCCAGCGCACCAGTTTTCACATTACTCGCATCACAGCACACATTACCGAAATCAGTGCATTTCTGTACTCCCACTCCTCCTCCACCTGTACTCCCAGATGAGAAGACAGCCCAAAGCACTGCAGCTGTATCTCTCTGCTTCTGTGCTCCCCAGCTATAATCTTGATTCTGATTTGAGAGTAGCCATCCTCGTGCAACATCAAGTTTCGCCAGTGTTGTTTCCCTAACTGAAAGATAAGAAATTGCAGTCCTGAAGTATTTGTCTGAGCCATCCCAATATCCAGCTGCACTCTGTTCAGTGGCCAGTTTCTGCCCGTACACTAGATCTTGCCTGATTAAGTATAAGAATGCATATGAAAGGGGTTTGTTCGCATCTGCTCCAGACTCAAGATATGCTCTTGTCTGTGCATCCACTCCCAGTAATTTCAGTGCATAGGTTGCCCATTGTGTTGCATCATAGTCACAAGCTCCGCCTGAAGTTGAAGGGAAACACTTGCTCGAAATCTTTAACACGCCAGGACTTTTCACCTCTGTGAATGGCATGTACAATGGATCTGAAATGAAAAGAATGTTCGCAAGCCAATTTGATTCCTGGCATGATACAAAGAATTCTGTTTGCAGGCAGTTGCTCTTTATCGCAGCCCACCATGGCTTGCCCGTAAGAACGTCAAGGCACAATGATGCCTGTTGCAATGCGACTGTCCTATCACTTCTTACTAATATATGATCTTGCCTGTTCTCTCCCCCATAATTATACTCTGCTTTGCAAGTCCCATTTCCAGCGCCCGCGAGCTCATATTGCAAGAACCAATTTCCTTCTTCCAGGAAAAGTTTTTGCTGAGCAGCAAGCCATGCTTTTGCTTTAGAAGTATCTGCTCCCATCGCATTCAGCGCAACGAGCGCAAGCGCAGTATCCTTCACCCTGCAAGAAGCTTGGGGCCAGCACTCCCCTGAGTTCTTGCTGTTCGTGAGCAAGTTCGAAACGCCTTGCTGCGCGAGGGCAGAATCAGAATTCCTGAGCGCCAGGATCGAGAGAGAATTCTCTTCTGTGTTGCCCCATCCGCCGCTTGTCTTCACTTTATCAGAGAGCCATTTGTACGCGTTATCTACTTTTGTCTGATTGTCTGCTGCCTGCACATTTGCCAAAGAGAAAGTGAAAAGCAAAGCTAGAATTAAGACTACAAAGATAGCCTTTGATGAAAACCTCATTTTTTCATTTCTGAGAGCAAATGAATATTTAAATATCTTTTGAACTCGTTTTGCGTGCGGCGCCTTTTCCAATCCTCCTTCCTCTGCCCCCCGCTTCCCGTTCCGTGCTCTCCTCTTCGTTCCCCTCTCTGCGCTCCGAGCCCCGCGCCCCCGGCCCTGAGCTCCCAGCGCCTCTTGCTCCCTGCCCCTTCAGCCTGAGCCTTCTCGCAACATAAGATAGCGGATTCTTCATCCTCTCGCATTCTGGGGTATAGATTCCGATATCTTTGTAGAAGGGATGGTCACAATTTGGAGGGGGGAATTTTTTCTCCTGCTTTTTGTACCAATTCAATTGAGAGCGCAAGTAACCTTCACCAAGCGGCCTTCCATTGCGCTTATCCCATTCTCGAAGTCTCTCTTCTATTTCCTCATCCGGCATGTTGATGCAGCGGAAGAAATTGAGCAAGATGAACAAGGCCCTTTTGCGTCCATCTCCTTTTAGTCCTTCAAGTGCTTTCTTGATGCATGGTGGAAAATCCTCATCTCCCACTCTGCCCTTTATCTCTATGATTCCTCCGCTCCCACGTTGGGTCTCTAACCCAAAACCCGCACCATAACTGCTGGGACTGATTCCTCCTATCCCTCGTGCCATTGCTGCATGCTCTCTTCCGATAACAGCTCCAACTTTTCCTTTCCAATCAAGCGCCTGCATCAATAATTCTCTTCCCTCTTCCTTTTCTGGAGCAATGATGAAAGGCCTGTAGCGGATAAAATCAGATGGCTTTGCGATCTGTGGATTGAATTTTCCTATCTCGCTCGCAGAAAGAACAATGCTTGCTAGAGATGTCTTTTCATTGAGAGAGAATGGCATCCTGAACAAGTGCCTTGAGCTTATGAGGCCAGAATCTAGATTTACGATAGAATATGGATTGAATTTCTCTCCAGTTCCCGTCAGAAGCTCTTTCTCGCTCTTTCCCGTCGTCTGCGAAATCTCACGCATCGAATCAAGGTCCTGCAATCTAGCCGCAAGCTCTTTCTCAATAATTCTTTTCAGATAATCAAGCATCGCTCTTGCAGCATCTGGAAATAAAAGCCTGAGGTCTTTGCCATAAATCATTTTTGGAAACGCCTCGTATGCGACACACAGATGAAATCCTGTTCCGCCGCTGAATTTGAGGCCGAAAGTATTCACTCCATGGAATTGGAGTGCCTTGATCAGGAGCGAAGCTGTCAGTTTGCTGTATTCTATGAACTTGCAATCAATATCTATAATAAAGTCCCATCCCTCCCGGAGAGAATCAAGCTCTTGCCTGCCCAGCTCGACTTTCAGCTTCAAGGGATCTTTCCATCTCTCTTCAGAGCAGTGGAATGATGTAGCTCCGCGATTTGCCAAACTCTCTACATCTCCATCGTAGAGCAGGATATCCGGGCGGGTTCCGAAAGTATTGAAGTAGCGGGGAGCAACCTCGCGGCCTCGCGCGGCCTCAACAAGAGCTTTTTTAACTGCCTTCTGCCTGTAATACCTTGCAGCGGCCTCTTTTATCCTCCCTTCCTTATCCATCAAAGAAGCAGGAATAAAAAATTTAAATAACTTCCTTTGTGTTGAGCAAGTGTAAAAAGTGCAAATGTGGGTCCGTAGCTCAGTCTGGCCAGAGCACATGGCTCTTAAACTTCTTTGGGAAAGAAGTTTAATCAAGAAACCCAAAGAAAAATAAAGAAACCATGGTGTCGCGGGTTCAAATCCCGTCGGACCCTTTTTATTCTCCAGACGCAGAATGAATGCGTTCCTCCCCGCATAAATTTCTTCTTCTGCATTTTAGGCATTTGTTTGTGCGCCCTATTCTCCCCCTCTAAAGCGGAAGGAAACCGCACACTTTAGTGTGCGGAGGAGGTCATATACTCTATCCTTGCCACAAAATCCGCAAGATTTAAATAGTCTAAACTTATAGACTAATTAGTCTAATAATTTATACAAAATGGTAAGATTTTCTATACTATTCAAGAACGAGAACCTGTCTAAGATAATAGAATTTTTCCTCCAAAATCCAAGCGTAGAGCTTAACCAGACAGAATTAGGAAGAAAGCTAAAGATGTCTAAAATGACCATCATAAAGTGGCTTTCATTCTTAGCAAAGAAAGAAATAATAAATATAAAAAAGATGGAGGTAAGTAATCTCTGCTCTTTAAATAAAGGAAAACCCCTCGTTAAACAACTTAAAATACTAAATAATCTAATGGATGTTGAAGAGCTAGAAGATAAATTTAGGGATTTAAGTGTTAATATCCAAATTTATATGTATGGCTCGGCTGCAAGGGGAGAAGATGTAGAAGATAGTGATGTAGACCTGCTTGTAGTCTCTGATTACTTAAACTCGGGTGGGAGAGCTGTAAGTAAAAAACGGCCTCGCGAGGTAGCAGGAGATAGAATTATATCTGAAATAGGGGAATTATCCAAAAAAATAAGAAGGGAGATTAAGCCGGTCTTCTTTACTTCTTCCGAATGGATAAATATGGAAAAAAATGACAAGGCGTTCTATGAGAGGGTAGAAAAAGATAAAATCGAAATTTTAAAGTTGAGATGGATCTAAATAAAGCTATAAGTGAGAGAAGATTAGTAAAAATAGAACCATCAGAAGATCTTGCCGTGAAGGAATTGAAAGAATCATTAAACGAGTTGAAAAGAGCAAAAAAAGCATCCTCAGATAACGATGAAAAGCTAGTTATAACTTCTTCTTATTATTCGATGTTCCATGCCGCCAAAGCGTTATTATTCAAATTAGGATGGCTGGAGAAAAGTCATATCGCAATTTTAGTAATACTGGAAGACCTTAACAAAAAAGGGAAATTAGAAACAAGATTTCTAAATTACTATCGTTCGGCTATGAATGCTAGAGAAGCCGCAGATTATAACTATACCTACTCTTCAGCAGCCGCAGAGGAGTGTTTGTCCAGGGCCGAAGAATTCTCAAAAGAAATAAGACGCTTATCAGGTCTAAACTTAAACAGATAGAGTTCTAGTTCAAACTTTCAGAATATCTGTAACTTTCTCAACATGGTCTGCAATCTCTTGGCCCCTCTTTGTCAGCTTTATCGACTTCACCCTTCCTTGTTTCTCAAATGATACAAGCCCGAGCCTTTCCATGCCCTGCAGAATCTTGATAGCATGCGAATAGGTGCAATCAATCTCTTTCGCGAGAATGCTTCCATAACGGGAACGTGTAGACTTCCTCAAAGCGACAAGCATCAGCGCAGGCTTTTTTCTGAAGAATGCATCAAGACCGTCTTTTTTACCCATGTACTATTTCCCCCAAAATCACTAGTATCTCTTTTTATAGATACTTTCAATCAGTTATTTTTGGATGTATATATCAAATTATATAAACCTTTCGGTGAAATTTTTACAAAATTTATTTTCGCAACATTTTTATTTGTCTTTTGAGAGTAATTATCTAGTGTGTTAATATAATGGATAAGAAAGAAATATTTTCCCGGATAAAAGGGATGAAGGACGCCAAGAGCAACCACAAAATCAGCAGTGCAGACAGCACAGGCAGTACAAAAGCAAAATACAGGATAAGATATGAGCGCGATCTCTGCATCGGCGTCGCAGCCTGCGTGATGTCCTCGCCAAAATACTGGGAGATGGATGGGGAAGGAAAAGCCATACTGAAGCAGGGTAGAGAAGTCTCGCCTGGAATCTTTGAGATCGAGATCAGCGAGGAGGATTACGAAGAAAGTTTCGGGGCGGCAAAAGAATGCCCTGTGAACTGCATCCACATAATTAATCTGGAGACTGGAGAGGAGATTATTTAAGCTCCGCGCCCGGAGAGGAAGAAATAAACAAATGACAGAAACAAAAATCTATTTTGCAGGGTCAATTCGTGCCGGAAGGGGCGATGCAGACATCTATTCCAGTCTGATATCTCATCTTAAAAGCTATGGGAAAGTCCTGACAGAACATGTTGGCAACATCACTAACGAGCATGGTGAAACCAATCTTACAGATGGGGATATATACAGGAGGGATATGGACTGGCTTGCGGAATCTGATGTTCTTGTTGCAGAAGTATCAACTCCTTCTCTTGGGGTTGGTTATGAGATAAAGGAAGCAGAAAGACTTGGAAAGAAAGCCCTGTGCCTCTACAGGCCACAAGAGGGAAAAAGGCTTTCCGCCATCATCTCTGGCTCTGGGATCGAAGTCAGGAACTACAGCTCCCTAGAAGAAGCAACAGGAATCCTGGATTCATTTTTTTCCGGATTTCAAAAGCCGGTTGAAAAGGCTTAAAAATAGCTCCCATTTACAAAATTCCGGAGAAAAGAGGAAATGGAAGCGGACAGCAAACTTTTCGAGATTTGGAACCAGTTTGATTTCGATGTCGATCCAATTAATTCTGAATCAGAAAAGAAAGTTTTTTTCTCGAATAGGGATTACAACCCCCAATTCCGATATCACCCAAAAGAAAAGCTTGAACAATTCCAGAAGAATCTTCTTTCCATCTCCTCGGATAACAATTGGATAAGCAATGTCATAAATCAGAGAAGAGATATCATGCTCACGAAGATAAATATGGTGCTCAATCGTAAAGCAGAGAACTTCACTTCTGGCTCGATGAATCTGTTCGGTTTTCCAAGTCAAGAACTTGTCTCTGCCGCGAAGGAGGATCTTAAATTGGAAGAAGAATCTGAACTCAAGGAACTTTCAGATAAAGATGCCCTTAGAATGATATCGCGGACTTTGGGAGAGATGAAACTCATGCACTGGAATGCCCAATTAAAAGATGATATGTGTGCTTCGGCCAAAGTCGATTCTGCACATAAAAAGGTCTACATAAGGAAAGGTGAAAAGTTCTCATTTGCCGGAGTTGAGCGCCTTATCGTGCACGAATTGCAGACCCATGTGATAAGGATGGAAAACTCTGCAAGGCAGAAATATAAGATATTCCAGATAGGATTTCCACGTTACTTAGAGACAGAAGAAGGCCTTGCTGCATATAACGAAGAGCAGTCTAAGAACTTGTTGCACAATAAGATAAAGAAAATCTATGCTGGCAGAGTTATTGCAGTCTCCTTAGCGCTCGAAAAAGGATTTGCAGATACCTTTGCCGAACTCAGCAAGCACTTCTCTGATGAGGATTCTTGGCGCCTCGCTTTAAGGGCAAAGAGAGGCTTGCTGGATACCTCTGAAGCAGGTGGGTTCACAAAAGACTACATCTACTTGAGCGGAAAACTGAAAGTCAAGAAGTTCTTTGAGACAGAGAAGGAGCTCGGCATTGCAGACATCTATCGTGGCCGTATCAGCCTAGAACATGTGGAATTCTTGCGCAATAATCTATCAGAGGTGCAGAATCCTCTTTACTTGCCTTCTCTCCCTCCTTCTCTCCTAAGCTCCTTATTGCCGGGAATTTAGCTCAATTAAAAACTTTTAAAAATCTCAGAATACCTTAGTTCTCATCAAAAGGATAAAATGCTAGACCCAAAACCGATTGAAGAGAATCCTTCTGTTCTGAAGAACGCACTCAAAGCGAGAGGCTTTACAGACTTGTTGAAGACAGCAGACACATTCTCCAAGCTAAGAAAAGAGTGGAAAGAGCTCAAAGCAAAGCTTGATTCCCTGCGTCATGACAGGAATGTTATCTCTGAAGCTATAAACAGCGCTCTCAAGGCAGGAAAGAAGCAGGATGCGGAGAAGAAGAAGCAAGAAGCGCGCAAGATTTCAGATTCGGTTAAGAAAGCAGAGGATAGGACTCTCGAAATAGAGAATGAACTAAAATTCCTCGAGCTTGAATTCCCGAACATAACTGTTCCCGAACTTCCGGCAAAGGACAAGATCACACTACAAGGCAAGGAAAAACGAGAGAAATGGATGAAAACCTACGAAGTGCTTGTTGCTGCACATAAAATGATTGATTTCAATGCAGGAGTGCAGATGAGTGGCGCTGGATTTTATGTTCTTACGGAAAAAGGCGCTGAAACAGAAAGAGCACTTGTAAATCTCTTCCTTGACATGAGGAAGAAACAAGGGTATAAGGAGATGGCTGTGCCAATCCTTGTCAGCGAACAAGCAATGATTAATTCCGGCCAGCTTCCGAAATTCAGGGATGGAATGTTTGTCACGCAGGAAAATTCTTTCTTGATCCCTACCTCTGAGGTGTCTCTTCTTAATCTTTATGCGGGGAAAACTCTGCGCGAGGAAGATCTTCCGATCTACATCACTGCAGTCTCTCCATGCTTCCGCATGGAGAAGGGAGCGACAAGAGGATATATCCGCGTGAAGCAGTTCACCAAAGTAGAGATGTTCAAGTTCGTCCGCGAAGAAGATTCATTTAAAGAGCTAGAGAAGATGCTGAAGGATGCTACAGAAACCCTGAAGACCTTGGAGATTCCTTTCCGTGTCAAGCTTCTCTCTGCGTCAGAAACAGGATTTGCCTCTGCAAAGACATACGATGTCGAAGCATACGCACCAGCAACTAATGAATGGCTTGAAGTCTCTTCCTGCAGCAACTGCACAGATTTCCAGGCAAGAAGAGCGCGCATCAAGTACATAACCAAGAACGGCGAGAAGAAATTTGTGCACACACTTAATGGCTCTGGATTGGCAGTCCCTAGAACTTTCATAGCCCTTCTTGAGAATCATCAGCAGAAAGATGGCTCAATCAAAATCCCAAAAGCCTTGCATCCTTACCTGACTTTCAAGGAAATAAAATGACTGCAGAAAACAATGACAGAAAAAACCAAAATTAAACCACGAGAGAAGAAACTCAAGATTCTTGCAGCGAGTGATATCCATGGAGATAAAGCATCGGCGAAAAGACTTGCAGACCAGGCCAAGAAAGAGAATGTTGATCTCGTAATTCTCTGCGGCGACCTTACATTTGCGGAGATGAGCACCGAAGGAATTGTCGGTCCATTTGCGAAAGCAGGAAAAAAAGTCCTTATCATTCCGGGAAACCACGAGACTGTCGCGACGACAAATTTTCTTGCTGAACTCTATGGAGCAACGAGCCTGCACGGCTATTCCATCAAGGTCGGAGATGTCGGAATCTTTGGGTGCGGCGGCGCGAATGTCGGGCCATTTGAGATATCTGAAAGAGAGATATCTTCTTTGTTGAAGAGAAGTTATGCGGGGATAAAGGGCTCTGGTAAGAAGATAATGGTTACTCATGTGCATCCATCTGAGAGCAAGACTGAAAGATTTGCAAAGAATGTCCCAGGGAGCCATGCAGTCAAGGATGCGATCAGGAAATTCCAGCCAGATATTGCCATCTTCGGCCATGTGCATGAAGCAGAAGGCCTTGAGGATAAAATGGGAAAGACAAGGCTTGTGAATGTCGGAAAGAAAGGGAAGATTATCACTCTGTGATTTTTTTTGAGAACTCAATACTTATCTTTAATGAATTTTAGAACTTCTACATCGTGGTCAGCAATTTTCAATGAAGAAGTTCTTTTTATTGCTATCCATTTCATGCCCTGCCCTTCACGTTGAACTAATTCTTTTTGAGAATTAAACTCCTCCATAAAGACATGTTTTATTCCCTCATGATCCTTTCCTTTGAACTTTTGAACCATCACTAGTTTTGGTTTTTATAAAATATAATTCAGTTCCTCTTTGCATTCTCTTCTTACAGCTTGTTCTGGGGTTTCTCCTTTTTCAATTCCCCCTCCAAAAAACGCCCAGTAACCTGGCAATCTTGGTGAATTTTTACCTCTATGCTGAAGAAGTATCCTTTTTTTATTATCATACAGGATAATAACTGCAACATCACGCCTCATAAATGAAATGAACATGGCCCTCTTTATAACGCTTTGTTCTACTCTCTACCATTTGCAAATAATTTAAATACCTCTTAAGGGAGAATCAATGAAGGAAGATGCAACTCATCATATCTGAAAAACCGAAGGCGAGTCAAAAGATCGCCGAAGCTCTTGCTGATTCTTCAATAATCAAAAAAAGCGTTTCGGGTGTGCCATACTACGAGATCACACGAGGAAAGAAAAAAATTGTCGTTGCCTGCGCTGTAGGCCATCTTTTCGGTGTTGGCGAGAAAGTAAAGAGCAGTAAGTATCCTGTGCAAGAACTGGAATGGAAGCCAAACGATACTTTTGCCAAAAAATATGCATCTGTTCTGAAGCAGCTTGCAAAGGGCGCTGATGAATTCGTTGTTGCCTGCGATTATGATATCGAAGGAGAAATAATCGGATACAATATCGTGCGCTTCTTGTGCGGGCAGCAAGATGCAAAGAGGATGAAATTCTCTACTCTTACGAAAGCAGAATTAGAGGGTGCATACGAAGAAGCAGCAGGAAACATAAACTGGGGCCAAGCTCTTGCCGGTGAGACTCGGCACTTCATGGATTTCATGTTTGGTATCTCGCTGAGCAGAGCACTCATGCATGCGATAAAAAGAGGAGGAATTTTCCGCAAGTTGAGCATCGGAAGAGTGCAAGGCCCGGCTCTTGAGATTCTTGCTGAGAAAGAGAAAGCGATACAGAAATTCAAGCCAACTCCGTACTGGCAGGTCTTCCTCGTTGTCGAGGATGCAAAGGGCAGGCAGATTCTCGTCACTTTCCCGAAAAATATCTTGAAGAAAGAAGAGCTTGCTGAGTTCTTGGAACTTAAAGGCAAGACAGGAGAGGCAGAAACAAAGAAAGAAGAGCAAATAATCGCGCCTCCAGTGCCATTCGACCTCACAACGCTGCAGACAGAAGCGTACAAATTTTTCAATCTTACTCCTTCGCAAGTCCTGCAGATTGCGCAGACACTTTATCTGGAAGGCCTTATCAGCTACCCCCGTACTTCCTCGCAGAAACTTCCGGCAGCCATCGGCTACAGGAAAATCCTTGAGAAGCTTGCAAAGAAATTCCCACAATTTGCAAAAGGCCTCACACGGAAAGTTCCAGTAGAGGGTGCACAAAGCGATCCAGCGCATCCTTCCATCTACCCTACTGGAGAAATTCCGAAGAAGCTCAGCGATTCAGAGAGCCAAGTTTACGAGCTCATCCTGAGAAGATTCTTCGCATGTTTCGCAGAAGATGCGTTAGTGGAGAACAAAAAGATCTCTGTGGAAGTAGGCGGAAAGGAATTCTCTGTAAAAGGCGCACAGGTGAAGAAAAAAGGATGGCTAGACATTTATCCAACAAAGATTGATGAGCAAGAGCTTCCTGATGTGAACGGCAAGGTAAAAGTACAAGAAGCACGCACAGAAGAGAAAGAGACTCAGCCTCCAAAACGATTCTCGCCAGCGAGCATAGTTACAGAACTCACAAAAAGAAAGCTTGGCACAAAGGGAACAAGAGCTATGATTGTGGATACTCTGTATGAAAGGGGTTACATCAAGGACAGGAGCATTGTTGTCACGGATCTTGGATTGGGAGTTGAAGAAATCCTCACGAAATACTCCCCCCTCATTCTCGATGAAGAGCTTACGCGAAAGTTCGAAGAAGAGATGGAAGCCATCCAGGAAGAGAAAGATCCTGTAAAGATAAAGAAAGTGCAGGAAAAGAATTTCAAGGATGCTCGAGAAGTCCTGGAAAAGATCTCTGAGCAATTGAAGAGGAATGAGGAAAAGATAGGCAAGGAACTTGTAGAAGCATACAAGGAGACGAGAGAGCAGGAAAAGAAAGATGGCATCCTAGGTGCGTGCACATGTGGTGGAGAGTTGATGGTGAGATTCAGCAAAAAATCAGGAAAGAGATTTGTGGCATGCAGCAAGTATCCGGCATGCACTATTACATTCCCCTTGCCGCAGCAAGGCTACATAAAGAAATCTAGCACTAAGTGCGAGAAATGCGGAAGAGAGATGATCATGCTCCTGAAGAAGGGCAGGAAGCCTTGGACATTATGCTTCGCAGGATGCGGGTTCCTTAAGAATGGTGCGGGTGCAGAGAAGAAAAGACCAATTTAGATTAAATCTTTACCTATCCTGCAGTATCCGAATAGTCTCTCTTTGCACTTTTATTATCAATTCTTTTATTCTCTTTAGCTGCTCCAAATCAATGCTCGTCTCAACGCCATAAGTGGAACTTTCCCTGCTTTCTCTTACAGTTGGATTAGTAATACCCTCTTCAACGTCAAGAGTATCAAATTTAGCAATCAAGTCTTTATCTAAGTTCAATTTCTTATCATCTATCAAAGTAAGCAGGACAATTATCGTACAGGACTGATTCTTGGACTCGTAGCCATATTTGGCAAGGATTGCTAAAAAGCAATGATAGATCGCATAGAATCCGACATTTAAAGCCCAGTCGTATACCTTTAACCTTTCAAGAGTCTGCACTACACTATAATTATACTCGGATTTCTTAACATGCTTTTGTGCTAAATCCAAATCGGGCTTTGTTTTTATCAGCCTTTTCGGATCTTTGAGGCACCACTTCAAGCGCTCATCTATTTGCGGCATTTTCTGACTATCTCCACATATTTTTCAGGATTATTGAATACAACACTTCCAGATAGCATATTATAGAAAATTTTATTTTCTTTATTTTGTAGGATGTCCTTTTCAGTTATATCTACATACCTTATGGGCTTTTCAACCAATTCAGATTTTCTTATTCCATCCTTTATTTTTTTGACGTCTTTGGCTTTTTCAGAATTATACATAAGTAAAATATCTACATCATTGAAATCCTTTGTTTTTACGGATGAGCCAAAAACCAACCCCATTTCAATGCAGCCATTAAGTTTTTTCAGGCTATGAGATAAGGCACTCAGCCATTTAGGAAAATCGTTCTCTTCCAAGCTTAGCATATACTCCATAAATTTGATAGCCAGCTTGTTGTCATATCTATAAGAAAAAAAGGTAGAATTACCTATATCTTCCTTAACTAGTAGCTTTTTATCTGCTAAAATATTACATAACTTACTAGCATGAGAATGATTAACATTCAATATTCTGGCCAATTGCCTGGCATTATATCTATCTTTATAGTGCTTGAATAGGTATTTAGCTATTTGAACTTCGATCTTTGTAAATTGTATGTTATTAGCAGCCATGTGTATTCTAAGAACATACAACGTATATAAGCTTTATGCTTCGTAGGATGTGGATTCTTGAAGGGTGGCGCGGGTGCGAGTGCCACGAGCGCGGATTCTGGGGAGAAGGCAGAGAGCACAGAGTGAGCGTTGGGAAAAGAGATGGAGAAAGTAACGAAAAACTAAGCAGGAATCGGAGAAAGCATTTTTCTTTCCGATTCTGGAGCGAGCATCTTCTTTGTAAGAATCCAATCCAGCTTTATAAGATTCTTGATGAAAATGTTTTCAATATTCAGCTTGTAGTAGTCAGATTTTCCAACTTTTCTAGTTCGCATCAAAATACTCTCTTTAACCCAGTCATCGAAGAATAACTTGATTGAATTATAACTAACATCTGCCTGTCTGGCTATTTCTGTTATAGGGTAATCCAAAAAATGATTTTCAATCAGAAAATCCAGCACTCTAAGCTTTGGCGTATCCCCGAAAACTTCCAAAAACATTGACTTGTTCTTTTTAATTCTCATCTTAGTTCCCATTCACTTTTACAATTATTTCTACTTGTAATAATGTTTCGTAGCACGACAACTCGTAGCACTACTACTATATATACCTTTCTATAAAATAAAAGATGTTTCAAAGATAGAAACATTTATATTACGTAGGCTGATAATAAATAGATGCCAAAAGCAACCGACTTAGAGAAAGCACAGTTATTATTCAAACTAATAAGAGGAAAAAGAAACTGGGGTGCATGTTACGATAGGCTTGAGCACTTCAAAAGATTCTCAAAAGAGGCGGTTGACGATCTAATCAAAGTGAAGTGGTTAATTTTCACAAAAAAAACAAAGTTCGAGGCGATTTCAGCTAATCCAGAATTCAAAAAAGAGATAATAGAATTTATAGAGAAGAATATGCCGCATTTAAGAGGGGAGCTAAGATGAATGCAAGGGCCAAACCGCGTCCCAAATAAATAGATATAAAAATTTTCTGTATCTCTTCCTGCAATGCAAGAAATAAAATACGAAGAATTGGACCTAATCCAGCAAAATTTACTAGATGAAGCGGCCGCAGTAATGGAAACGGCATACAACCCGTATTCTCATTTTTATGTTGGCGCTGCCTTACTTTCCTTAGATGGCCAGATAATTACAGGCTCTAATGTTGAGAATGCAGCTTACGGTTCTACGATATGTGCTGAAAGAGCAGCGATATTAAGGGCGAACGCGAAGGGGATCAGGACATTTGAGAAAGTAGCCATAATCGGAAGAGGAGAAAGCTTTGACACAACCGAGGTAACTGCTCCTTGCGGGAGCTGCAGGCAGATGCTCTTCGAATCATCGCAGGTTTCGGAAAGAAATCTGGAGCTAATCATGGCAACAACAAGAAAGGATAAGATAATTCTAGCGACAATGGAAGAGATTCTCCCATTGGCATTCGGCCCGAAAGACTTAGGGATTGATGTCAGGAAGTATCAGTAAGAATTAAAAATAATCAGAAGCAATATTCAAAATAACCATTCTCCATAAAGGATTGAGAACGGACAACCCAAGGCTTGTGATTTCAGTTCCTTCTCGATCGCATCGTCAGCCGAAGGCACCATCTCCTCGCATCCAAAGATTATATCCACGACCATTCTGCTCTCAAGAGGCACCATTATGGTATCTTCAGTATATGCAACAGCCTCTTCAAATGTATACTTATACCCTTTAGAAGCTAGTGCTTCTTTGATTTCTGCTATCTGCCTTGTCCTTTGCATCGCTTGTTCAGGGTAAACCCTTAGGTCGATATCCCTATAACCATGATAGATCTTAGAATGCAAGGAACTTCCGACAGCGAGAATTGTTGGCTTTATCCCCATTGTCCATCTTTCCCTATCTTCCAAACCTGCAGCGAATTTTGCTACGAACTCTTTCAATGGCTTCCTGTCCCTTTCCTGTAAGAATTCAGCATAGTATTCTTCAGCTGGAATAGATTCATAGCCTCCATAAGTTATATTCACATAAGCTTCCCTCATACGAGCAATCAATCCTACCATAACTAATGGAATAAAGGAAAACCTTTAAATCTTTCTTTGCAGAACCTCCCCACCAAAATATTTATATACCTTTAGTATACACTACCTGTATACACGGCACAGCGAAAAGAAATCAGGAAAGGGAAAAGAAAAATGTCAGATCTATTCGACAACGTAATCCTATGCAGGCAATGCGGGAAGGAAATGCAAAAAGAGACCATCGTGAAAAATGGAGTTACTTTGCGCAGCGCACACTGCGAGAAATGCCACAAAAGAGAATTTCATCCTCTTGATCTTGCAAAGCTGCGGGAATTCCAAGAGCTTAGGCAGAGGCCTTTCCGCGTCAAGCTAAGGATGGTAGGAAATAGCTATGCCGTTTCTATCCCAAGGGAGATAATTGACTTCTTCGAAGAGGCAGACAGGATGTTCGAGGAGGTTGAGGTGAAGTTCTCTGACTTTGACAAGCTGATGCTAAGCTTCCACCAGCAGAGAGTGGTTCATTCTAAAACTCTTCCTAAAGAAATCAAAGATAAGGTGGAAAAGTATGAAAAGGTATTTAAGAATAACAGGGAATTAATTTCTAAGGAAAACTCTAAGGAGTCAAAAGAATCTAAGGAGGCTAAGGGTAAAAATGGCAAAAGCGATTAAACTCAAAGTTATGGAAGCCTTGCAGGAGGATGCCTACAAAGGCATTGCTCGCGTAGATTCAGAGGCAATGCGCCAGCTTGATATCAAGCCAGGAGATGTTCTTCTTGTCAAAGGTGAGAAAGAGACTGTCGCCATTGTAGATCGCGCTTATCCAGCAGACATCGGAGAGAGTATAATCAGGATTGATGGAATCATAAGAAGAAATGCAAAGACAGGAGTTGGCGAAATCGTAACAATCTCGCGCGCTGAAATCCAGAAAGCGAAGAAAGTTGCCATAGCGCCGGCATCTACCGGAGTTATTGTACATGCAGATCCTTCTATCTTCCGCCGGGGACTTCTTGGAAGGGCAGTGATGAAAGGAGACATCGTAGTTCTTGGAGGAACAAGAAGAAGGCATGACCTAATGGCCTCTGCGTTCGAAGACTTTGACATCTTCGGCGAATTCGTTTCTGGTGGATTCCCATTCATGACCACAAAATTTGTTGTTGCCTCCACAGCGCCAAAAGACGCAGTCATAATCACAGATGATACTGAGTTAGTAGTGCATCCAAAAGCTATCGAGATGTCAGAGGAAAAAATTCCAGAAGTGACGTATGAAGATATCGGTGGTCTTAGTGAAGAGATACGCAAAGTCAGAGAAATGGTTGAATTGCCTCTGAAACATCCAGAAATTTTCGAAAGGCTCGGGATAGAACCTCCAAAAGGAGTTCTTCTTTATGGTCCTCCAGGGACTGGTAAAACTCTCTTGGCAAAGGCTGTTGCAAATGAGAGCGATGCAACCTTCCTGTTGCTGAATGGACCTGAGGTCATGTCTAAATTCTATGGAGAATCAGAGAAAAAGATTCGCGATTTGTTTGATCAGGCAGAGAAGAATGCCCCATCTATCATTTTCATCGATGAGATTGATGCCCTCGCGCCGAAGAGAGAGGAGAGCTATGGAGAAGTTGAGCGCCGAGTTGTTTCACAGCTCCTTACAATGCTCGATGGCCTTAAAGGCAGGGGAAAAGTTGTTGTAATCGGAGCGACAAACAGACCGAATGCGCTTGACCCTGCACTGCGAAGGCCTGGAAGGCTTGACAGGGAGATATCTATCAATGTTCCAAACAAAGAAGGAAGGCTTTCGATATTGAAGATCCACACGAGAAATATGCCTCTAGAAAAAGTCGACCTTGATTACCTTGCCGGAATTTCACACGGATTTGTCGGCGCAGATGTTGCAGCACTCTGCAAGGAAGCCGCTATGAATGTTCTAAGGAAGTTGCTGCCGCAGATAAAACTCAAGGATGGCGAGCCGATACCACAAGAGATTCTTGACAAGCTGAAAGTTACACAAAAAGATTTTAATGAATCACTCAGGGTTGTTCGCCCAAGTGCTATGAGGGAAGTTCTTGTGGAAACTCCAAACATCAAATGGTCAGAAGTCGGAGGACTTGAGGATATAAAGCAGGAGCTGAAGGAAGCTGTTGAATGGCCGATCAAGCATCCGCAAGCCTTCACCAGAATTGGAATTAAGCCTCCACGAGGAATCTTGATACATGGACTTCCAGGAACTGGGAAGACGCTCCTCGCGAAGGCTGTTGCGACAGAGAGCGAAGCAAATTTCATCCATGTTAAAGGTCCTTCTCTTCTAAGCATGTGGGTCGGAGAGAGCGAGAAAGGTGTGAGAAAAGTTTTCGAGAGAGCCCGCCAGGTTGCACCTTGCATAATTTTCTTTGATGAGATTGATGCGATTGCGAGCAAGAGGGGTTACGACAGTGGCACTAAAGTTACAGAGCGCGTGCTCAATCAGTTGCTTGCAGAGATGGATGGTCTCGAAGAGCTTACAGATGTTGTAGTCCTCGCAGCGACGAACAGGCCAGACATGCTCGATTCAGCATTGCTAAGGCCAGGAAGATTTGATCGTATCATATTTAGTGGAGTCCCTGACAAGAAAGCAAGAGAGGAAATTTTTAAGATACATTCAGTGAACATGCCCCTCACAAAAGATATTGACGTTTCAAAGCTGGCGTTACAGACAGAAGGTTTTGTCGGCGCAGATATAGAATCAGTATGCAGAGAGGCCGGAATGCTTGCCCTCCGTGAGAATATCAATGCGAAGGAAGTGAAGCTGAAGCATTTCCAAGACGCTCTCAAGAAGACAGGCCCAAGCTTGAAGCCAGAAGATATCAAGTATTACAAATCAATCGAAGAGAACCTGAAGAAGGTGAAGGCAGTTGCAGTGGAGAGGCCTGGATATTACGGATAAGTGCTCTATTGGATAAAGGTCTTCTCACAAAAAACAAACCATTAACGCTTATACCTAAATCTTTTGTCGTAATCTTTATGGCTAAAAATATCCAAGATGAATGTTATAATCTCTATTTGATTTCCAGTAATAGTGTAGATTAATCTTCATCTGTCTGCTAATTCGATTCTCCAAATGTTGTTTACGTCAAATCTCCTCACGTATTCGTCTGGGATTAATCTTTTCGGGACTTGATCGCCAGCAAACGGATTTTGTTTCAACAAATCACTAACTCTATCGATGCTCCTCAATAAAGTCTGATGAAGAGAACTATTGATTCCTTTTAATCTTTCTTTCCCAACTATCTTATTCAGCTCCAGATAGACTTCGTCAGCTTCTTCAGAGAGTTTTACCTTGACCTCTTTTCCTTGGAACATTATATCTCCCTTGAGCTTTCAATTGCCTTTCTTAATTTTGGGCTAGGGTTGTAAATCCATAATACACCCTTATGGCCGTCAATTATCAATCCTTTTTCTTCAAAATATCTTAGTATCAGATTTAGAGTCTGGTGCATGATCTTAGAGGGCATTCTTCTTTTAAGCTCTTCTCTATCAATCACTGTGTCAGCTTTCCTCAGAACTCTTTCTACCATCAGCATTGTTCTTAAGCTAGGATAATGGATTATCTTCTCTTCATTATATGTTTCCATATAGTTATTTATATAAACTTATATATAAACCTTTGGGTTTTTGCTCTTTGCTACTTTCAGAAAAAGATACAAGAATTTTCATGATTGCTGTTGGAGAGGCCGGGATATTACGGATAAATTTCTTATTGGTAATTAGGAAGAGTAAAATTACAGATAATCATTTGGCACCAAAAGTTTTGGCTAAGTCATCCATTATCTCTTTTACCCTAAGTTTTAAGTTCAGTACAATTCTTAAATTTTGACGTATCAGTTCCTCTTTTCCGTATCCTTCCATCTTTTTCATTTCTTTTTGTGCAGCTTCGAAAAGCCCAATTATCTGGGATTCCGCCTGACTCATCGTTTTCGCCATCTTAATATTTTATGGCTAGTCTTTATTTAAAACTTTCTATTAATGTTCTTTTTAGCAAAGGTTTAAAATCCTTATTTCTGTCAGACTTTACTATCGTTAATCTTTAATCGGGAATATAAAAGGAATATGAAAAATAATATGGATCAAAAGATGAATGAAAAGAACGGAAGAAACATCATAGAAGTCACGAACCTGACAAAAATCTATAATGGAAAAGTGAAAGCTGTAGATAATGTCTCCTTCGCTGTGAAAGAAGGAGAATTCTTCGGATTCCTTGGCCCTAATGGTGCTGGCAAGACCACAACGATAAACATGCTTGCAAATCTTGTGAAGAAGACAGCTGGCTCTGCAAAGATAGATGGCTTCGAGGTTGCAAGGCAGTCAGATGAAGTCTACAAGCGCATTGGATTTGCGATGCAAGAAGTCGGTCTTGATGAGACTGCAACAGCGCGCGAGATGATGCAGCTTCATGGAAGGCTTTATCACATGCCTCCTTCTGAGATAAAAGCACAGATGCACAAGCTTCTGAAGCTCATGGAACTCGAGAGAGTCGCCGATAAATATGTCTCTGCATATTCAGGCGGGATGAAAAGAAGATTTGATCTCGCCCTCTCTTTGCTGCATAAACCAAAGATTCTCTTTCTGGATGAGCCAACAACAGGCCTTGATCCTCATGCACGCAGGATGATCTGGAATCATCTGAAACAGCTGAACAAGGAGGGAATGACAATCTTTCTCACAACACACTTCATGGATGAGGCTGAAGAGCTTTGCAGGCGCATTGCGATAATGGATAAGGGAAAGATAGTCGCAGAAGGATCTGCATCAAGCCTCGCCAAAAAATATAGGGTGAAAAGCCTGGAAGAGGTATTCCTAAAAGTTACGGGACATTCTTTCCAGGAAGAGGAACTGAACGCAAATTCGACAGATCCTTATGCAAGGATCAGGGGAGTATAAGGTGAATTAAAATGGCAGGACACTTCTTTTCAGATTGGTACTATTTATCCATAAGAAATATCAAGCAGATATGGCGCCCGCTCCTCGCTCTTCTTCCTTCATTAGTAATTCCAATTTTCTTTTTCTGGGTCGGTGCTCAGGCATTCTCATCTGTCGCTCAACTTCCGGGATTCCCAGCTGATTCCTACCTTTTATTCATTGCACCTCTTGCGATATTCATGTCTATCTTCTTCTCAGCAGGAAATGCGGGAATCGAACTTGTTGTAGACATATCCTCTGGCTATTTCAACAAGCTGATCATAATGCCAATAAGCAAGTTTGCGATAATTTTTGCAAAGCTCACAGAAGTCGCTGTGCAGGCGATAATGCAGGGTCTCATAGTATTGATCTTCCTTTTCTTGTTCACCAATGTGAGGGCCTCAACCGGCGCTCTTGGAATCATCGCTATGTTCGCCCTGCTCGTGATATTCGCGATGGCATGGAGCAACTTGAGCATGATCTTCGCCTTGCGCACGAAAAATCCCCGCCTCGTACAATCTCTCTTCGTCATCGTCTTCCCATTCATCTACATAACGACAGGACAGATGCCACGTGAATTGATGCCAGAAAACTTTGCAAGACTTGCAGCATGGAATCCAGTGACCTATGTTATAGAAGGCACCCGTGCTTTGATGCTCAGCACCTGGAGTGATCCAGCGATCTGGCAAGGCTTTGCAGTTGCTATCACTCTCTTCGTCGTGCTCGTCAGCATCACTTTCTACTCTTTCAAGAAAGTTTTGAAATGATTTTTTTCCTCAAAATTTTTTTCCGGCGATAAGAGAGTATATAAACTCCAACAGACCAAAATGATTCTATAGTATAAAATAAAAAGAGGTTAAAATGGCAGCAAGAAGAAAGAGAAAGGCAGCAAAGAGGTAAATTCGAGCAATCGATTGGCTCTTAGTTCTGTTTATTTTTATTTACCTTTCTCTTTATTTTTACTTTTATTTTCCCGTTATAACTCTGTAATCACTTCTGGCTCTTTCCCGACGATGATTGTGTTCTCTGCCTGCGCTACAGGCGCGCCACTTACTTCAATCAGCTCATGATAATTATGCAGAATTCCTTCTCGTGCAAGAAGTTTCAGCGCGTTAAGTCCTCTCTGCCCAAACTTCCGGAAGATCCATCTCCCTGCAAAGGGGAGAGTAGAGTACTCCTCCTCGATAAAAGAAAGGACCTCTCGTGCGGATGCATCGCGTACAGCCCTTCTGTTGCTTAATGAATAGACATCACTCTCCTTTCCATCTCTTACACTCCCTTGACCTGTAGTTGCGAAAGGCTCTATCGCGATGACCATTCCTTCTTCCAGTTCTGTATTGTTCTTGTTATCATAATTAGGGATTGTGAGTCCTGCATGCAAGACAAATTTTCTGATCTCATGCCCGCTCAAGTTCACTATAGGGGAAAATCCTTCATTTGTTATGATCTCGTGCACTCTCGCGCCGATCTCGCGCACTTCAACTCCCGGTCTTGCGAGTTTTATAGCTTCATGCATCGCATCCTCTGCCGCTTTGATGAGCTTCGCATGTTTCTTGCTTGAAGAAAGATCGATGGTGAACGCATTATCTGCAGAAAACCCATCTATGCTAACTCCAAAATCTATTTTTACGAGATCTTCTCCGAACACGCTGGCATCATCATGCGAAGGCACATAATGCGCGGCTTTCTCATTGATGCCGATATTTACAGGAAACGCCGGCTTTCCTCCGAGCTCAAGAATCTTCATTTCGATTTCATCTGCAAGCTCCAGTACACTCTTGCCTTTCTTTACGAGTGGCCGGGCAAACTTTTTCACTTCGGCGGTTATCCTTCCAGCTTTGCGCCACTTGTCTAAGTCTTGCCCTGAGTTAATCTGCATTAAAGAATAGGATATCCTCTGGTTAAATAATTAACTTTTTGATGATACTTCTACTTTTCGGCGTAAACAATCCCATATTTCCACAGCCCCTTTTTAAGGGTTTTATGCTGGTAATACGCAGAAATGACATTGCCAGTCTGAACTTTTGTCCTAGCCCCAAATATCTCCAGTAGTCTGCTTACAGGATAGCCAGCAAAACTTGCAAAATACATCCGCCTTGAGGAAGGCATGACTTTATCTGTTACATCAATAAATCTAATATTCTTGTACTTTAATTCTCTAAGATATCTCAAAAAATCCTCTATCCTAGATAAGTTAGGAACAGCCCATCCTCTAAGCCATTTATCCATCTCCTCTTTCTCCCGCATGCTTACTTCGTTATTTGTTAAAAATCCATCTGCGACTATCAGCCTTCCACCATTTCGCATAATTCTTTTAGCTTCTGAAAGAAATCTTTTCTTATCCTCTGCATGACAAACGCTCTCAATTCCATAGACCACATCAAACGATTCTGTCTGAAATTTGGTCTTCATAAAGTCCATGTTTATCACTTTTACTCTACTTCCCAGATTGCGCTTGCGAATAATCTCGTTAGCAATTTGGATCTGTCCCTCATTCTTGTTTATTCCAATGACCTCAGCCCCAACATTCTCCGCAATCCAAATGGCACTGCCTCCGATACCACAGCCAACATCTAGTACTTTGTCAGAAGAATTCAATCCCCCAATATTTGATAAAACTCTATTTGTATTGATCACAGCAGAATAATGGTCTCTATGCATATCATCATAAATACCATAATGCATAGAAAGGGTCTCGTCCAGTTTCCATACTACCCTGTAATCTACATGGCACTGGTCGTAATAGTCATTCACACTCCTTTCACTTTCCATCTTGAGTAGAAGATATCTACTCCGTTTATAAAACTAATCGAGAATTTATTCCTACCCCTATCATCTTCTTGCGAATTCCTTCGCGAACTCTTTCAGCTTGCCCGCCTCGACTTCTGGGAAGAAAGTATTCGTATACCCACAGTCCTTGCATGTGAGGGTAGAAGCATCCCCAAGAAATACGAGCCTCATATCTGTCTTCAGATCGAGGGAATTGCATTTAGGGCATATTTTTACAAATTCAAGCTCCTTCTTCAGCGCTTCTTTTTTTTCATCCATTTATCTTTTATCTCGGATACGTCTCTCTTTCTTATCTTATTCAGAAATAACAATGAACTTTTATACCCGCACGGAATGCCCTGCATTCCGGCGCGCCGAAAAGCAGGGCTTTTCGAGCGTCTTCCCTCTATTTTTGCTCTTCTTTTAATGGCCTAGAAATATATAAATGTTTCCCGCAGGCTATCTAAATCATCTCCTGCGTTCACTTGTGTGGAACTAATATATCATGATGCCCAAGCGCCCGCGCGGGAGAATTTGGCTGCAGCAGATAATTATCATTCGCAGGATCCACGAAGAGCGGATCTGCAATTATCGAATCTGCATCAAAGCCAAAGGAATTCCATTTGGTCCAACTGTACTTTCCGTTACTGCTTCCGTGCAACCAAGCTTCAGGATCCTGCACGAATGGAGAAGGCCCTGTACTCCCATTCCAGATCACATTCTTTGTGAATCTGTTATTAGTGGTATTGACGACATGCCTGACCCAATATGCAGAAGAGACTCCATTCCCAGGATAATATAATATGTTTCTCTCAAAGCGGTTGTTGTCATACACGCTGGTCTCATTCATTGTTTCTGGATCTGGCGCGTTGGCCAAAAGAGGATATTTCTCATAATACTTTGCGGTATCAAATCCCCACGTAGTCATGTTTCCAAGCTCACTCCACATGCCGACAAGGCTCTTGGTGTAATTCAAGAAAAAGGAAGTTCCTCCCCATCCCCCTTGAGCATACATCTGGCTTGTTTTCCCTCCCACCCCTATATTGTCGTGAATGTAGTTATCCCTTCCCGCATGTATCTGTACAAATCCACCGCCAGTCCTTGCAACCACATTGTCATGGATCTCAAACTGGCTGGAAAAGTCATCTGGATAGAGTCCCCACGAAAATCCAGGATATTGGTAAGAGTTGGTTTGGCTCTTGTATTCATAACCCCCCATATCATGCAAAAGGTTATGGCGGAGAGTATTATTCCTATAAAGCCAGCTTCTTGCAAGGTGATATATCCCTCCAGTATCCTGTGTCTCTCGATTCACGTCGTAGATATGGTTCCACTCTATCATCATGTCGTTTCCTTGAAGCACAATTCCTACTCTTGGTAGCTCGTAAATAGTGTTATTTGAAACAACTCCGCCCACAGTACGCATGACTATCGCAGATTCTTTGAAGAGTTTTCCTACGTGATACACACTATTCCCAGTAACTTGATGGTTCGCGGGAACAAGCGTCTTAAAATGATATCCATCACTAGTGCGATCCTGTCCCGGAATCCATGTCATGGACCAACTGCTAACTTTTATTCCGATTGCACCTATATTATGCACCTTATTGTCTTTAATCACGACTTTCTCAAAATTCCTATCTCCAACCCCATCCGAGTATGCATTGATCCCTATTCCAGATACCCTTGGGCCACTTGTGTAAAGATTCTCATTGCTTCCGATATCGCTTATCTCATTTTCCCTTATCGTGATGTCGTGGGAGTTCCTGACAAGTATCCCATCAAAAAGGAATTCGCTTATCTTCAGCCCCCTGAATTCCATATTTGACGCATTATCTATTAAGAAGATACGATCGGTAGATGGAGCAGATGCCCAATCTCCTTGCTGAAATGCGGATGGAGGATAAACCAAGAGTTTCTCGCTTGCATTATCATAAAACCATTCTCCGGGTGCATCCAAAAGCTGTCTTATGTTCTGGATGTAAAAGCGATTTCCCGGCGTAATCGCATACGAAGCACCAGTGCCCCATTTAGCTATACGCAATGTACCATTCGATGAGTTTATGCTCTGTACCCTTCCGAATCCGTTCCAGTAATTCCATCCAGTATAAATGACGATTTGAGAATTATTCACTTGCCACGTACTTGAATCAAACGCAGTATGGTTGAAGTAGACTACTAACTCACTTAAGTTGCTCGACGCATTTGCGTAGACGAATGCACCTCGCCATGGATCTGTTGCGGTAAAATCAGGAACTACTGCATTTGGATATCTTGCCGGCTCAAGCAGTCCTCCCTTCCAGTATAGGACTAGCTTCCCACTTGCAAAAAGGCTTTGCGGGGCACTTGCTTCAAAGACTCCTTGCTGGGTTGAGGGAGTGAAAGTGGTGATTCTAGTACTTCCAAAGATTACCGGAGTCTCTCCAGGATAATTTCTCCATATCACTCTATGCCCACTCTTTCCAGAGTCAGTGTAATTTAGTGAAAGAGTCGCAGATATATTATAATTTCCTCCCCGAATCACCACGACTGCTGATGAGTTCATATCAACTGAGATCCGTGTGCGCAGCACATCCCGCGCCTTTGCAAGCGTCTTGAATGGTGCGCTCTCGTTTCCATCATTTGCATCGCTCCCATCCGCAGCGACAAAGAATATAGTTGTATTATCACATGCATCCCCCAATCCGTTCTCATCGAGATCTCTTTGATTTAGATTCCCCCGCGCAGGGCAATTATCCTGCGTGTTCCCAACACCATCTCCATCTGAATCAAGTGCGAACACACACTTATTCATTCTCTGAATTGTTCTCACAAAGTCTTGGCACGAGGTTCTTGTGCCCTTTGATTCGATGATGGGATATACACTTATGCTCGTGATATTCCCACCCAGCTTTTGTAGCGTAACATTGCTTATGGTCTCAAAAAATTTCCTCTGCTCTCCTGAATGGACTTGCCACTCTTTCTCGAATAAAACTTTTTCTCCTCGATCCGCATCCAATATCAAGCGCCATGCAACAGCTTTTGGTTCTTTTGATGAGCTCTTAGTTCTGTCGATCGAGATTTGGAGCTCGTTTTGCCCTCCCGTGGCGATCGTGCACGAAGAATCCTGGTCCAGGGAAAAAGTAAATTCAGCGCACGCATCTCCAGTCACCTTTTGGGTCAAAATGGGCCATATAACTGCATAAAGAAGCACTCCGGCAGTTATCGTAATGGCGATTATGATTGCTGTCGCGATAAGTGGAGATATGGCCCTTTTGTCTTGCATCTTGCCTCTTTATTTTTCTATACTATTTCTATTCTCTTTCCCTGCAGCAAGGAAAAATCCCTTTAAATTACTTTTTGCTTGCTCTGCTCCAATCCTTTTGCAGCAGAAAGCCCAAAAACGAAAACTTTTATAAAAGCACCTTCTTTAGCAAAGAAGGTGCAACAAGAAACCCCAAAAAAATGAAAGTCGGAATTTTATATTCGGGTGGAAAGGATTCTGCATACGCCCTTGGCCATGCTCTTGAAAAGGGCTGGGAAGTCGCGTACTTGCTTACCGTAGTTCCTACAAGGAAGGATTGCTACCTTTTCCATTATGCAACTACGCAGCATGCGGCAGAAGTAGCGAAGATGCTGGGGATAAAGCATGTACGGATTGAGTGTGATATCGCAGATTCCGCTCAAGAGGCCGAGCTCGTGAAAGATGCTGTCGCCAAGGAAGAGAAAGTGGATGCTCTCATTTTAGGTGGTGTAGGCCTTCAAGAGACTCAGATCAAGAGCTTGCAGAATGCTCTGCGCCCGCTCAAAGTGGAAGCCTTTGCAGCACATGCAGGCCACTCTCACGAGGAGCTTGTATGGGAGATGCTTGAGAAAGGTTACAAAATCATAATCTCACAATTTGCCTCTGACGGGCTAAAGGATTGGCTAGGCAAGGAAATCACAAAAGAGAACTTTCTGCTTCTTATCAGGGATTCACAGAAGTATGGGTTCCACATCGGTTTTGAGGGAGGATATGCAGATACATTCTGCCTTGATGCGCCCTATTTTCCGAAGAGCATCCTTCTTGAGGATGTAAAGAAAGTGTATGAGGATGCGTATAATGGGCATGTAGAAATTGGAAAGATGACTTTCATCCCTAAAGAGAGTGTTGTTGAGATGAAGCGCTGAGGGTTCTAGGCTTTTGCTCTCTTCCATAGTAAATCAAAATAACTTCTATAAGATTCTGCAACTTCTTTGCTTTCTATCAAGAATGCAGTTGGATATTCTGTAAGGACAAAAAGCGCAACCTTATCACCATAGATAAAAGTTGCAGTCGGGTAGCTATACTCTTTAGGGAGAAATCTTACTTCTCCATGTATTACCCTCGCATAATCACTATTTTTAAGGCTTTCATCAATCAAAATTCTTGCTTTAATCTTTCGTTGCTTCTTTTTTCTTTGAAATTGATCAAAATAAACACCTAGAACTTCTTTGAATTTTCCAGAAGAAGCTAATGAATAGTACTCTTTATGCCTTAAGATATCCTCAAAAATAGTCTTTACCCCTCTTTTCCCCTGAAAGATGCCCGCATTTTCCTTTATTTTTGCTTGCTCTTGAATTTGTTGTAATTTCTTAACAATTTCTTGACTTAATCTTTCTTTTTCTTCTAATTCGTGCTTCTTTTCCTTAATCAATTCTAAAAAATGTTCTGGGCTTGTAGCTTGAAAATATTTTGTCTTTTCCTTTATAATAAAAGTTACAAGTCCTTTTTCCATCAATCTTTTTAGAGCATCATAAACAGTTGCCCTATGCAATTCTGTTTTCTTAACTAATGGTCCTGTTGTAGTTGAACCCAGTTTAATCAAAGATAAGTAAACCTTTGCTTCTATTTTAGTTAATCCTAATTCTTCCAAATTGACTTCTGCCATATCAATAGTAAGAAACAACTACCATTTAAATGTTGTCATATTAGATGACTACAATAATTAATAAATTTCATCGCCCCTACTAATCAGGAATAAATTCGGAGATAAAGATGAAAGCTAAATCCAGAATATTTTGGAAACATCTGAAATATTATTTTGGTATTGGATATGATAAGGATGGTGTCAAAATGTTAGAAGATGTTTTTGACCCAGAAACTCCTATCGGAAGATATAACAAAGAACAAGCAGATAAGCAGTGGAAAGTAAATATTATAACTTCTACAGGCGATATTTCTAGGTTTGCTCGTAATGGTAGATATGAATTATCCCCTGATTTCTGTAAAAGGATGTTCCATGGTCCATATCCTGGGGATTTTAGGACTGCTTCAGAAATAGAAGAAATATTATCCGAAAGTGATAGATTGTATCATCATCGGAGTCAGATTCTCGCTGCAGAGGGAAATAGTGGTGTAAACTATTACATCCCTTTAGACGTCTTTCACTTTCGAGAGCATTCGTCATTTCATGAATCTCCATACAGTGATGTATACAAGGTATTCTTAGGCACAGAAGGTGTTTGTAGTGGGCTTCTAACCAAGCTTGAAAAGTATGAATCTCAATTAGAAGAGGAATTGCACGCCAGAGAAAGGTTAACGTGGTTAACGTTTAAGAAAGAAAGTGAACACGAGACAATGAGGAAGGAGATTGAGGAAGCATTAGCTATATTCAAAAAAGCCCGCGAAGCAGAGTTGGGAGGAGAGTTTAAGACCTATTTACGTAATCATGGACAATTCCCTATGCAAATGAGAAGAGGATGTGATACTCTTACGCTTGATAATGCTTTAATGGGTGTAGATGTGGTATACAAATCTAATGATAGCTTTGAGGAAGCAAAAGAAAAAGTAGACAAAGTTGGTAAAACGTATATAGCCCAAAGACATGGTATCGGATCAGCTTTTTCGTAAACTAACCAAAAAAGCTCTCCAATTTTCTCTGCTTCTCTTTCTCATCAAGGATTTCCCCCTCGTGCAGACCAAAGACTTCGAAGATATTCTCTACTGCCGGCAGTACCTGACTTTTGATGTAGTACTCTGTATCGTACTCTCCCTCCTCCTCTGGAAGCCTTGCGCGATCTCGTACACGCGCCTTTGATTTCTTATCTCCGGCTTTTGGCTCTGCCACATAGTATTCGATAAGCATCCCGACATTTACCGGAAGGCCTTGCTCTTGCATCTTGCGGGCGATAGCAACATGAGGCCCCTCTGATTCATACTCTGAAATCGGTTTCTTGAGCTGGGTTTTGATTATCAGTTCCTTTTTGCTGATTTTTCTCTTCTGAATATCTTTGATGATCCCTTGCACATAATTGAGCGCAACCTCATGCTTGCCCTCATCCAGAACTTGTTGCAGCACTTTGCTCTGCACTTTCCTCGCAAGAGCACACCAGTCTCTCCTTACTGTCTCAAATCCCCTTATCTTCATCTTTCCATCCCAGTTGATGAGTGCATACTTCTTCTTCGCTCCGAATTCTCCAGTCCTCTTGGTAACCCAAATACCCCTCTTGAAGAAATCCTCAAGCTCAAGCTCCATGATACCCGGAAGATCCCCATTCAATTTTTTTAGGAATTCAAGCGCTCGCTGTCTTGATTTTTTATTCATAAGAAGAGCCAGCGAATCAGTGTCGCTGTAGATGACTTCAAACCCTTCCTTATTGGTCTTCTCAATGATCATCTTGATGAAGTCACGGCTGATTGAAGTTGTTGCAGCGCTCGCTTCAGGACAATAATAGCGCGCCCCGAAAAATCCTTGATATCCATAGAATGCATTAGCCAGGAGCTTGAAAGCATTGCTTCTCGCTTTCTTGATCGCATCTGGCTTGTGTTTCAGCTCTTCTTTGTACTTCTTCCTGAATTCAATAAGCTCTCCAAGCAGTTTTGAGATGAATCCTTGCTTCTTGCTGAAGTACACGTACTCGGTCTTCTCTCCCTTTCCGATTTCAGCTTCAACGAATTCTTGCCCTGTGCTTCCTGTCGGTTTATTGTGACCAAGAAATGTCGGCCTCGACAGATTAAAGGAAACAATGATCGAGGGCCAGTAGCTTGTGAAATCGAAGATGGCCAAGTCTTCGTAAAGGGCAGCCTGCGGCTGCAGGACAAAGGCACCTTCGTATTTCTCGCGCATCCTTCTCTTTCCTATCTCCTCATCTATCGGTCTCCGCTCTGCGATCTCATCGAACCTATGCAGGTTGTGGATGATGTAAGACTCAACAAGTCCGCTCATGCTCTGTCTTGTCGCAGTGAAGAGCGGTTCTTGCACCACTCTAGTAAATTCCTGGATGTCTGGCCAAAGCTTGTGGAATAACTTGTAGGTTAGCATGGAATCCTGCAAATTATATTCAAAAAATTTATGCCATTCCTCTTCCGCAAGTTCATGCGATTTTTTGTGCTCATGCTCAAACTTTCCTTCGCCGAGAAACTCGCGGGCAACATCGTCGAGACGCAGGGTCTCAGATTGCATGTACTGCGCGTAAACAGTCTCAATGAATTTTAGCAAGTCCACATGAACCAAGCCCTTGATAGAGGCATTCATAGGTCTGCCCTTTGAGAACAGAATTCTTGAATTTGCCATGCCTAAGCGAAGATCGATGCCATTCTTCTCCGCCCGCGCACGCAAGTAAGGAAAATCAAAGCCGTCAGTGAAATATCCTGTGATGATATCTGGCCTCAAGTCCTGCACATACGAAATGAAGCGGCGGATCATCTCCTCCTCATCCGCAACATGCTCCACATATCTCTCCGAGTGCGGAATCTGTTTCCATGTAATCACCTTTTGGAATCCATCTGCGACAAGAGATATCATCAGGATCTTTCCCCTTCCGAGCTCAAATTCGTCTGATTCTATATCGAATGCGAGGACCCGCGGCACGAATTGGTGTTGCTTATCTTGCGGCAGCTCATGGATTTTTTCCACCTTCAGAAGCAAGGAGACATCAAGTGCATTTGCAACACCGAGGAATTTTGTACTTTCGTCCTCTGCGATTTCCTCTCCCTCCACTTCATGCCATACAAGTGGCTTCAGCCCTCTTTCGATGATGTAACGTGTTACCTGGTTTATATCTCTCTCCCGAGTTTCGACCGATGGATCAATAGTTTTGATCTCATGTGAAATATCATCCATCTTGTTATGCTCGCAGAAGATGCGCAATGCTCGCACCTCTTTCTCCATATAGCTCTTGCTTACAACTTCTACCCGCTGCACTCCAGCAATTCTTCTCGCGCGCTCGGCAAGCTTGTAAGGATCATCAGAAAGCACATAGAAGAAATTGATTGATTCATCGATGAGGCAGCAGCTCTTGCCATGCGAGGTTTTGCCGAAGATTTTCATATAGCTCTTGCCAGCCAGCGAAAAGGTATCGTAATCGAGAGGGATGAATTCGAGTTTCATGATGTGCCTCCGAAAGAGAAATTTATAAATTATGCTGGATAATCCTAAATGGAAAAAATGGGAGTCCAATTAGGAGATCTTGTGAAGAAGAAGGAAGTGACTTTTGAGCAGCTGCGCAATAGGGTAGTGGCAGTAGATGCCTTCAACACCATTTTCCAGTTCCTGACTACTATCAGGCAGATAGACGGCACACCCCTCATGGACTCCAAGGGGCGCGTTACCTCGCACCTTTCGGGCCTTTTCTATCGCTTTAACAATCTTCTTTCACAGGGGATCAAGCCAATCTTTGTCTTTGACGGCCAGGCCCCGAAGCTGAAGCACGCAGAACAGGCTGCGCGCGAAGCGCGCAAACAGGAAGCGCACAAGAAATATGAAGATGCCAAGGCACGTGAAGAGCTCGAAGAGATGGCCAAGTTCGCACGCCAGACCTCAAGGCTCTCGAAAGAGATGGTAGAGGAGAGCAAGCACTTGCTTGAGGCAATGGGACTTCCATGCGTGCAGGCACCGAGTGAAGGAGAGGCGCAGGCTGCATTCATCGTGCAAAGAGGAGATGCATACGCAGTTGCATCCCAGGATTTTGATTCTCTTCTTTTCGGCTCTCCGCTTTTGCTCCAAAACTTGACGCTGGCAAAGAAAAGAAAGATCGCGATGGGTTTCGTAGAAGTGAAGCCAGCCATGATTTCACTGAAAGAAGTCCTGCAAGAGCTGGAACTCACTCAGGAACAATTAATCTTGCTTGGAATCCTTGTCGGCACTGATTACAATCCCGGAGGATACAAGGGGATAGGTCCAAAGAAAGCTCTCGACTTAATACATCAGGAAAAAAGTGCGGGCAAAGTATTTGCCGCGGCAGAGAAGGCGGCGAAAGCGCCTATCGAATTCGATCCCCAAGAAGTCCTCGAGACTTTCCTCAAGATTCCGACAACAAAAGAGTACAAAGTAAATTTTTCACAAGCAGATGAAGGGAAAGTGAAGAAAATTCTGTGCGGAGAGCATGACTTCAGCGAAGAACGTGTGGAAAGTGCCCTTGAAAAGCTAAGGCATGCACGAGAGAAAGCCTCGCAGGCTGGATTGGAGAAGTGGTTCTGAAGGAAATAGGAAAGTTTATAAGTAAGAATGTCTTACTTTCTTAAAATGGTATTCGAACAAGTAGAAGAGACTAAGATGTCCACAAAAGGACAGGTTATAATCCCAAAAGGGATGAGAGATTACATCCATGCAGATAAGGATACGATCTTTGTTGTGACCCCTATAGACAAAGAAACTCTAGTACTGAGGAAAATGGACAAACTAAAGCTTATCAGGGAATTTAGAAACCTGAGGGCTAGCATTAAAAATAAACTTTCAAAAGGAGAAATAGAAGAGGAAATTGCCAAGGCAAGAAAAGCTTAAGGTTGTTTTAGACACGAATGTTATTATTTCAGCTGCTTTAGCTAGGGACAGTAACCCCTCGAGAGTTTTTGAGTTATTGCTCTTAGAAAGAGTAGATAATTTCACGAGTTTGGAAATCACCGACGAAATAAAAGATGTTTTCTCCAGACCAAAGATTAAGGACCTTACATCGCCTGCCCATAGGGATTTTATAATAGATAATTTTGTTAGGCTTAGTAAATCAATAAAACCAAGAATAAAGCTAGATGTAGTGAAAGAGGATAAGGCAGATAACAAATTTCTAGAAGCGGCTTTAGAATCAAAAGCAGATTTTGTGGTAAGCGGTGACAAGCACCTGCTTAACATAAGGGAATTCAGGGGAACAAAAATTGTAAGCCCGAAAGAATTTTTAGACAGATTATAAGATGGATTGGATTATGCTGGACTAGAGAAGTGGTTTTAGAGTTTTATTTATTTCACTTCAGAAGTATAAATCTCTCTTGATTTCCCTTTGGAAATCAGATAAACGTGCAGCTTCCCTCCGCTTTGACTGAACAAGACATTTGGTCCAGCGATGAAAGTGTTCGCCTCATCCAAATCAGATGGCTGAAAGTTCTTGTCGTCTTTTGGATGCGTATGGAATCTCGCAGCAATACTGTTGTTGTCTAGGAAATCTCCATCGATAGTTACCTGCGATGTGCTTCCGACATCAAGTTTTGCTAGTCCGCCGAGGATTAATTTTCCGAATTTGTATCTATTTATTAACTCCTCTTGAGAAGCCGCTCTGAATGTCCCAGTTGCTTTATCTATAGAGCCTATTGCTACTTTGCTTCTTTCTTCTCCAGAAAGGCCTTCGTATTCTTTATAGGTCTGAATCATGTTAATAGCATCTTCTACTATCTCTCTTCCGGAAGTATATCCCCTGACCTCACCTAATTTTTTGACTATGTCCGGGTGGACTATTGAATGAGATTCTGATTCTCTGATTAAATCTTCTGTATGCGCGTAGTTTCCAGAAAGTATCTCGTCTATATATTTTAGTACATCTCTTTTCCATCCAGAGTTTACCTTTAGTTTCAAGCCATCTCCGGATCTTTCAACAAGTCCATAGTGCTCATATCCCGTGTTAGTCAACTCCACTAGCTCCTTTTTATTGCTTTCAGAAAACTTGATTATGCCTTCTAGATTCTGCTCGCAGGAATTTTCCATAGACTCTAGTCTATCCACCCATTCTCTTCTGGTTTTAGAGTCTATATTATCTGGAATTTTTGGAAATCTTAGTCCTTCTGCTCCTCCGCCGACTTTTGCAGAAGAATATTGGTTATATCTCCATTCCAATTTTCCTTGGTAGACTTGTCCTGTCGTGTAAGAATTAACTGAGTTAATCAAAACTCCACCAAGAGCTAAGCCTCCGATAGCTGCTAGAGGAATATAGCTGAATTTAGAATTATTCTTTTCTGGCATCTTAATTTTTTCCTACCTATCTTACTTAATATGATTTGAATAATTGGGGTGTGCACATCCTCAAGATTTAAGCCCTTCTATTAATATCTGATAATCCTCTCTAAATATTCCTGCGAGTGATGCGGCAATGATAAATCTGTGTCTTTTCTCTTTCCTTGGATGAACAGAAAAATAAATCTTATCTACAATCTCCTCCACCCTTACCTCGCTTCTCTCTCGAATGAAGGAAGGCAGGTCAAGATATTTATAAACAAGGTTTTCCGAGCCGATTATGTTGTTTATAGCAGGGATTATTTCACTACTTCCAGCGACCTCTGCGCCTGCCACGAATGCAGCAACTCTTTGAGGGCCAATGATTGGTGCTGAAAACAAAAAATTTCCGAGTATCGTAATCCCAGTCTTTTCATAACCCCCCAAGACACTTGCGAGGCTTGATCTTTTTGGTTCCCCATCAAACCTGCCGTCGATTGAATCTATGAAAGCTGTCTCTTTCTTTCTGAACTCTGTAAGTTCTTTATCGTCTACTGAATAAGCCCTAACTCCAAGAATACCGGTGTTGATGCTGAGTGTTCCTATCGGCTCAATCTTAAATCCAGGGCAGAACTCATAGCTCATCAAGCTGTACTCTACTCCTCCCGCATTTTTAGTTTCGGTTCTCATCTCATTTCTTCCTGCCTTTAATCCCTACTTGACTGATTCTTTTTACCTCTTCATCATCGAGCATGTACGACTTATAAAACTGGACTGGAAATTTGTGCCAATCAGAATCGTATTCTCCTACTGAATAAGCCACTGATTCCGGTTTCTTAGATCCAGCTATTTCTACTGCTCCCTTCATAGCTTTTTCTGGGTCATAACCTATGGCCCTCAAGACAATCGGCCCCCCATCAGGAACTAGAGAACTTATCAAATCCTTTTCTATGAGCTGAGTTATGTCCTCGAGTATTTTCCCTCCAGAATATAAAAAATCTGAAAAGTAAAAATCTACTTCACCCTCAGCCTCTGCTCCAGAAGTTCTGTGGCATGCCTGTATATCGCATCTGCCCTTACATACACGGTGTTATGGCTGTCTCCCACTTCTTTCTTTGGGGAGAATGCCCTGCCATGTGGAGCTGTGTACTTTACTATTTCGGGCTCGTTGAATCTTCCATCACTTTCAAGGATATCATAAAGCCCGCCTTCAGAAGTTCTGTATGTTATATTTGTCCTTCCATTTGCGAAATTCACCCATAGCTGCCCATTGCTGTCTTTTTCAGTTATGTTTTCTGGGGAGTAAAGAGCCTTCGGATTTCTTCCTGTAATAAGCTGATCATCAAGTGTTCCAACAAATTGGGAGGCTTCTGAGGATATGTTTCTTCCGGTTTCCACGATGCTGTTGACCCCATTCATTGTTCCCTGGATTGCGCATCCGCCAATTCTCAGCAAGTAATAGGCTGCGACAGCTCCGACTCCAATCTTCGCAAGGCTGCCTGCATTTGATACAGGCCAGACTACAAGATTTTCCCACATCCAGTTTCCAACATCACTAAGTGCCATTTTACCTTTTTCCTTATCTTATACTCTCCAATAAATAAGTTATCACTTTAAAGTGGTTTCTATATTTAAAAACCTTTTGGTTTTGGGCTCTCAGCCCTTTCTTCCTTTAAGCCAGCCCTCTATAGAACTCCAGGATACTTGTTCTGCCGATATTCCACCATTAGTAAGCCGCGAGACTTGTACTGTTTTGTAAAAGATTGTATCTATGATGCTTGCCAATCTTCCTGTTAACTGTTTGATTTTCTCCCCGCCCATTGCTTCTATTTGCTGTTCATACTCTTGTATTCTCCCTAAAACTGAAACTAAAATCCCACATATTCCCTTAAGTTCTATATTCCTATTGCCCCTCATATTCTTCTCGATCTTTCTCAAATCTTGCGATAATCCTCTAAGGTTCTTTTGAAAGCCAGACAGTTCTTCGTTCCTATCTTTCTCTCCTTTTCCCCCCCTCACGCTTGCGATATTATTCGCGACTTTTTCCAATTTTTTGTGTAAGTTATATGTTCCAGTTGCAAGCGCCTTTCTGTCGTTATCCAATTCTTTCTGTAGGCTTCTTACATCATTTATCGTTGACTGCGAGTATGCAGGTAGAGACTTCAAATCTTTTCTGTATGGAAGAGCTTTCTGATTTCTGCCTGTCAGCGCCCTCTGCTTTTCTCTTTCTTTCTCCTCACTGAACTCTGCATCGATTATATTCTCCCCCCCACCTCGCGCTCCTGCGCTAGCTCCTTCAGAACCTCCCCGTGCCCCAGAAATTCTGTAAAAGAACTTTCTTGAGATGTACCCTATAGCCTTACCATCTATATCCTTCACGATAAAGAATAATTCATGGGTTCTTCCATCCTGGCTCTTCTTGAGAACTTCTTCTGCTTGTTTTATCGGAATGCTGAATCCGATTTTGGTTCGCATCTCTCGCTCATCATGTGCGACTGGCTCACCATTCAGTGTAAGAATCCAATGGTATGGAGTTGGCGCTGCGATATCGGCGATGAAAGGAATTCCTTTCTGGCCAGAGTAATCTCTTTCTTGCGGATAAAGAATCCTGACAATCTTATCTCCTTCCGGACCGAGAACTGTAAGCTTTGTTTCTCCAAGATATTCCTGTTCACTCATTAAATCTACAAGCCTTACAACTGCAGGATAAATTCCTGGTGGGATTCCAAGAATCATAGGAGTAGGAAGTTCGATCTTTCCTGGAAACTTGTCATATCCCTTGTGCCATTTTATTTCGCCCTGCTGTCCTATCTCCACTTCAACAAGGAATCTTTCGCCAGCATGCGCTCTTGCGCTTGTTCTCTCATAGGACTCAAAATCTTTCCTGAACATCCGCTCGGCCCTTTCCTGCTCGTTTCCCCTGCTCTGACTGATTCTTTCTTCCCTTTTTTCTCCTTCTCCCTGTGCTTTCTTTTTCCAAGGCCAAACCATTTTAACTTAACCTCGCATTTATCACTTGCATTATCTGCCTTATGTTTCTGATATTGAAGATGACGTTCTGATTCACTCTTATAGTTGGCGCATTCAGGATGAGGACGTTTGTTCCTTCTCCTCTCTCCTCCCCCGGCTCACGCCTTCTCCCTCCTCTTCCTCTGTTGCCTTCTTCTTCTCCCCTCTTCTTTTCATTCCTCTTCTTCCACCGCTCAGCAATCTCTTTTGCTCCATCCCTAATCAGCCTGAATGGCCATCTGAGAATTTTTCCAAGCCATCCTCTTTTTTTTTCTCCTTCTTCTCCTGTCCCGCGCCTGTCATCACCACCACCTCTTCCTCCGCCTCCCGCTCCGCCAGCGCCTCCCGCGCGAATAAGGCCAATCAAATTTATCCCGAATACAATAAGTGTTACAATCCCCAATCCAATAACAGCCCATGATAAGTAATTCCAGGCAACATTGTCCTTACGCAGGATTACGAGCGCAAGAATACCGAGGCCGCTCAGCAAAAGCAGAACCACCTTGTAAGAAGGTGGCCTCTCTTTTCGCATTATAAACATGAAGAAAAATAACAACGCAATAAGCAACAGGAAAAGCCAGAATGCAATAGGCCCTGCGAACTCCTGCATGATCCTATCCAAATAACCATAATAATACGCAGAAGTCGTCATAAGCAGGCTTACGAACAAGGCTATGAGCGTTGCATAATTCTTTGGAAATATCCTGCTCAACGATGCGATGCCCAGGACGAAGAAAAGGCCGAAGAAGAAGATGAACGCAAAGAACCCACTTTCCATCATCGCGCTGATGAATTCATTGAAAGGAACAGGAAATTGCTGTGCAGAAACTTGGGTTGATGCAAGAAGTACGAGAAATATGGCTACAACTAATACTGGCGTTACGTGCCCTCTTTTTATCATAGTCTCAAGATGTAAAACAAACTTTTAAAGGTTACGTTATACACGCAGAATTTAAGAAAATTAACTAAATCTCTTCAACCAAGACTCTTGCTTCTCTAAGGGATTTCTTTGGAAAGACATTAAACTTTTCAAATCCAACAACTTCTCCAGTCTTTATATCCCTCTTAATCAGGAATTCTTCCTCTTTTTCCTCAGAAATAGCCTTTCTTGGCTTTCCAAACCAAACATCTAACGTATTTCCCACTCTATCAAAAAAGACCGTGATTTCTTTGCTGTTTTCTTTCACACTTCCCTTTGCCATATTACTTTTCCTTTCTTAACTGTGGTTTTTAAAACTTCCCAAGTGTAATTTAAGAAGTCAAAGAAAGCTGTGCCTTCATCGCCCTCTCAATCTTGAGTGCGATCCTATTTGCTAAGTCTCTGGTATCTGTTGAGGTCCGGAAATTCTGGCCTGTATAAAGGTTGCGCGAAACAATCATCCCATTCATCTTTGTAAGCTCGCTTATCTCAGCGCCGCTGACACTTAAATCCACAACAGCCTGTCCCGCACTTGCGGCTCCGAGCCCCGTGCTCCTCTTTGCCCTGCCCGTCACTTCGCAGGCATAAGGTGCAGCCTTTGTAACAGACCAAGCAAATGGGATGAGATTCATGTTCAGCTCACTAGCAACGATATACGCGAGCCTTTCGATGTTCGTGTCCTCTACCATCTTTTTTGGTGCTTTTTGTCCTTCTATAGATACCACCAAAAGTTTAAATAATTTACATCTTATTTCGGAACATAAGAAGAACAAGAAAAAGAGGAGATAAGATGTTAATGAAAGAAAAAGAGCTCCGCGATGTGGAAAAGGAGCAGAAAAGGCGCATTCTTCATGAGACCAGGCACGCTGTCACTTCCCAGAGCAACATTATCATAACTCATTCCAGCACCTTTGTAAAAGCCTGCCAAGACATCATAACTGCAACGAGTGACCCATTTCTTTCTCCCGAGACTACTGGCACCCTTGTGAAAAACAGGAATTTCATCTTTGCCAATCAGAAAGTAGTGCCCGCACTCCAGAAACTCGCCTCTACAATCTCAGAGAATGTGCAAAGGGTGCATCAATTCCATCAAAAGACTTTTAGCATGTATGTGTCAGATGCCTATCAGACTCTTGTAGGAATGGATGAGATTTACAGCAACAAGATTTCAGGCTACTATAACATAAAGCATGCAATCGAGAGTTCATACCCCCGGGCTATATCCTACGTCTTGAATGACCTGAACAATGATGCTCATTTCATAAATAGGCTAGCTCAGGAAGGATTCCTGCAGAACCACTCGAGCCTAGCGAACCAATGCAGGGCACTTAATGCACATGTCGCAAGAATAAAGAGCAATGCAGCTTCAGCGATAAGCTCGATGAACGCGCTTGTTGGGGCAATGTCCCTGCTCAAGGGAGAGATAGACAAGACATACAAGAATTTCCAGACACTTGGAGTGGTATAGCGCTGGTGTAGCGCCGCCAAGAAAAGACAAATTTCATAGAAATGTTTTTATATCTTTACCTTCTCTCAAAAGTAATAATCAAAAAGGAGAGCACCTTCTTAGGAAGAAGCGCTCAGAAATCCAGAGGATTTCTGGCGTGCCGGAATGCAGAGCATTCCGAGCACTGCACCAAGAAATAAAAGGAGAAGAATAAAATGCCATTCTGGCCATTCAAGAAAAAAGAGCAACCTGTTGAATTTGCAGCAGTTGCCATGCCTCAAGCCGTGGACAGTAAGGAGAAGCTCGAATCAGACATAAGGCTTGTTGTCGAAAACTTCTATGAAATCACTAGGATGATCTCCAGGATAGAGCACAATGCCAAGATCGGAGGATTTGAGCGCGATAAGATGGACCAGCTTTTGAAAGAGGCAGGAGACATGCTCAAAAGCCTTGTACAAAGAGAGCCCCAATTCACCATGTACTGGAATAATCTATTCGATTCAATGCATGATTGCGTCTTCGAGGCAAAGAAGTTCCTTCCTACATCACCATATGAGGCCTATATTGAAAACAGGAACTTAGAGAGCATAAGCCGCGCTTCAAGGTCAAATTCAAGCGAATTCTTGCAGACTTTTGAAGAGCTTAAGAAGAAGCTCGCATCGGTGTACAAGCACGAGTTCAATGTGCAGTGGCCGCACAGGAGCGGTTTGAAAGGATAAAAGAGGCAAAGAAAAATCTTTAAAACATTCCCTTTTTCCAGTTTTCCTTCCGAATTCTGAAAATGCGCTAGAAATCGCTACTTATATAAGTTTTTAGGCACTTATTCCTGCATGGCAGGGTCGGGGAGAACTAAGAGACTTCTTTATTCAATCTACTTAGGTCTGGGGATTGCTCCCGCGCTTTTTGGAGGCCTAGAGCAAAAAGTTGCCGCAGTAAGTCCCGCAATAAATCTCACGGACCAAAGAAAAATCACAAATCTCCCCGGACATGAACTTTACCCCCAATGGAGCCCTGATGGCCAAAGAATTGCATTCCAGGACCGAGAGGGAAAAATCTACCTCATCAACAAGGATGGGAGCGGATTGAAAAAAATTGTGAATAAAGAGACGCAGTCTCATGGTCTCGTATTCAGCAAGCCAGGATTTTGCTGGCACCCTAGTGGAAAGAAAATCATTTATGCAGTTGATGAGCTAGAAGGAAAGAGCGGAATCTTCGAACTTGACCTAAAGAGTGGAAAAGAAAAACTTTTGGTGGGGGGAGATGGGCTTGATTCTCCGCTTTATTCTCCATCTGGACAACATATAGCTTACCTTAATGGAGCTAATTGGGAGGATGTATCTAATATTATACTCTATGACACAAATACTGCGAAGACTAGACTATTAACGAATAATAGCGCGAGAAATATCCGGAAGCAGGATAAAGTAAAGGGGCTCGGATGGTTTCCCGACTCGAAAAGAATTGCTTTCATAGAAGGCCCAACTTACGGAACCGTAACTCGCGGAGGGAATCTTTACTCCATCCTTAAGAATGGAAAGGCTCGCGCTCCTTTAGGCCCTAAAGCAAGTCTTGCTGGGGAAGAGGTATACAGTTTTAGCATCTCTCCAGATGGGAAAAATATTCTGTACCAGGTCTGGAGGGGATCGGAAAATCAAACAGATGGAAAATATTTTACTTACACCTATGACCTTCAGCAGAACAGAAAAATCATTTTAGGGGAATCCGAAGATGCAGGGGATTTAGGATATCAGCAATGGAGCCCTGATGGAAAGATGTCTTCTTTCACATTAGATGGTGAACTCTATACTGCGAACAAGAAAGGATCAAAGACAAGGTTGACCAAAACAAGTTACGGTGAACTCTCTCCAGCATTCTCTCCAGATGGGAAATCTATTGCATACTCTTCAAATAAAGATGGCGATTACGACTTGTATGTCGGAAAGGTTAGGTTGTAAGTGTTAAGTTGTAAATATTAATTTGCAAGTGTAGAAAATGCGGGGGTTAAATGATTGGACTGTTATCAAAAAAGGCCAGAAGTAAAATTGTCGCTGCCGCAATTTTAATTTTCTTAGGCATTCTAATAACTCTCTTCTTCTCAAGTTCTTCCTTCGCAACCCATGATGGAGAGGAGGACAGCAAAGACGATCCTGGTCCAGATACAGGTGATGGATCTATATGCGAGCCAATAATCTGCATCGACCCAGGTCATGGAGGGACAGCAAATGGCTCTGCAGGATGTGGAATTGGTGCTGCTGGATGGGATGATATGGTGCAGGTCGGAAAGGCCTGGAAATACAATAGCAGTAGGCCTCCAAATGAAAAGAATTTCAATCTAGGGATAAGCTCAAGGTTGAGTGGATTATTCACCTCCTTGACTGATTATGATGTTGTGATGACAAGGAACTCGGACTACTGCGTTTCTTTAAAGAGGAGAGTACAGATAGCAAATGCACGTAACTGCACTGTCTTCTTAAGCGTCCATAACAATGCAGCCGGCTCTTCGGCAGGCATCAATCCGCGGGAAAGCGGAACCGAGACCCTCTATAAGGATTCTGAAGATGGAGAGTTAGCGGGGTATGTCCAGGCAGCGCTTGTAAAAAAAATCCACCGGCGTAACAGGGGCCTTATATTCAGAGATAACCTTTACGTCATCAACAAGCAGCCGAGAAGACCATCAATCATAGTCGAGGTCGGATTTGTCACAAATTCGACTGAATTCTACAATCTTTCAAATCCAAGATTCCAGCAGCTTGCTGCAGTGGGGATTTTCAATGGTACTCAAAATTACCTTGATGCTAATTGGGTGGCAGACAGCTCCTGCTTTAACAGCTCAATTGATAGTCTAGCTAAAAAATAAGTTCTGAGCCTAAAGCCCACAAAGATTTAATTATGGCTTTTTCTTGCAGATTTCATGAACCTGAAACAAGCGCTTGCAGGAAAACTATCAAAGAAAGAGCTAGGACTCCTGCCAAGAGCGTTCGATGTTGTCGGAGAGATCGCTATCTTGCACCTCCCACAGGAACTTGGAAAGCGCGAGAAGATAATCGGCCAAGTGCTCTTGAATCTTAGGCATATAAAGACTGTAGTAAATAAAGTGGGGGTTTTTTCAGGCAGACTGCGCAAAGCAAAATACAAAGTGATTGCTGGTCGTAAGAGCTTTGAGACCATGCACAAGGAGAGCGGATGCCGCATCAAGCTCGATATCGCGAAAGTTTATTTCTCTCCACGCCTCTCTTCAGACAGGCTTGACATCGCCCATCAGGTGAAAAAGGGCGAGCGCATTCTCGTGGCCTTCGCAGGCGCTCTTCCGTATCCGATAGTGATTGCAAGGAACTCGCAGGCAGGCGAAATCTTGGCCAATGAGCTGAACAAAGATGCAGCGAAATACGCTTTGGAAAACATCAAGCTCAACAAGCTCTCCAACCTGAAATTTCTTCCCGGAGATTTCAAGAGGGTTGCAAGCACTCTCACAAAAAGAAAAGAAAAATTTGATAGGATCGTCATGCCTCGCCCCCAACTCAAGGAAACCTTCCTCCCCGAGGCCTTCCCGCTCGCGAAAAAAGGATGCACTATAAATTACCATGATTTCTTGCTCGAAGAAGAGATTCCCCATGCAGCGCTCGCGAGAATCCAGCAAGAGGCACGCAAGGCGAAGAAGAAAATAAAAATCCTGGGCTGGAAAAAGATAGGAGAGATAGCGCCGCGCAAGTATCGCGTGCGGGTGGATTTCAGAATCTTATAAAAAAATAAGAGGAGAAAAATAAAATCGAAGATTGCTTCCCCTCTTGATTATTACTTACTTAGCGGCCTTTCTTCTCCTTCTTGCCATTGCACTACCTCCTTTTGAATTGGCTCATCCCGGGAAGCACTGGAAATATATAAAGTTTATGAAAGAGATTTCTTACTTTCTTCAAATCCCCCCTCAAATCCTCTTCTTCACGCGAAGCGCCGTGGGCGCTTCTCCGCCATGCCATGTAAGTTTTGGCCTGACGCGCATCGGATAAATCCTCTCGCTGTTGTCATCAAGGATGATTGCGCTTCCCTTCAGATGGGGCAATTGGTTGAGATAGGATTGAATATCCTCAAGCAGGTAAGTCTGCATTATCAGATTCAGCGCCTCGACATCTGGCTTTGAGGTGACTGTGTGCGAAATTATTATGTCTGCCTGCGTCATCACATCCCTCGCTATCTCTCCTGGCTGCTGTGTTGCCAGCACCAATGATATTCCAGGCTGTCTTCCCTCCCGCAGCAGCTGAACTAGAGCTTCTGTTGCAACTGTCTTTCCTTCTCGCGGCAGGAATTCGTGAGCTTCATCCAGCATTAGCCACACCATCGGCATCTCTCTCTTCTCCCTGTAGCGCAAGTATTCAAGACCATGGCGCACTGCTTCAACTTCCTCTTTCTTTCTGTAGAGCATCCTTTCCTGGAAAAGCTTGCGGGAGACAATGCTTATCACAAGCCCGCGAACATTGTAAGCGCCTTGCACATTGTATTGGCTCAAGTCAAGGATCGTTGTTGTGCCAGCTTCAACGAGTTTGTTGATTGCTGTTGCCTTCTCCGAAAAAATGCCCCATGTCTTTGCTCCGAGAAAAAGATTCTCAAGCAAGTTCTTTGCTTCTTTCTCTGACTTAACATCGACGCGGATTTCGTGTACGATGTGGTCGATACTGAACTCTTTTTCCTTTTCCTTCAAGTCTGAGATGGTGCGCTCAAGAAGGATGCCTGCGGGTTCATTCATGCTCAAGCCGAAAGTAAGGCCCCAATCTGCCGCATCAAGCTCTGCCGGATTGATTGAAAATTCTTTCGTGAATGGAATCCCGAATTCTTCGTACTTCTTGATGAATCCGAATGGAACAAAGACTCGCACTGGCAATCGTTGGGGCTTCAACTGCCATTCTTGCAGCAAGGAAAGCTCTTTCTCATTAGGATAATTCATGGTCCAGAAGATGCCCATGGTATCGAAGATGAGTGGTGCGACATTCTGCCTTACTTCTTCCGGCAATTGAGTCAGTTCTTCAGCGATGACTCCGAGCGTGTAGGATTTTCCTGATCCTCTTTTTCCCGCGACAAGCACAACGTGCGAGCGCGCAACATCCATCAGGATTTTATTGCTCATAGAAGAGGTCTGGCCCATCTTTACGAAGAGCTTGCCCAAGTAGATGAGGCCATCGCTCCCGAAGCGCACCTTGTCTGCTTCATCTCTTCCTATGACTATGTCGTAAGACATTTTTCCTCTCCTTCCTCTCGTTTGATGTTTCCCTATACAGGTATTCAAAAGCTTTTAAAGTTTAACTTGCTCACTCCTTAATAAAGAAAAATGAAAAAAAGAGGCTCGGCACTAGAGAATGGGATTTCCATCCTCGCAGTAATAGTGCTCCTCGCGGTAATCGTCCTCTACATCAACAATTTCTCTACCTTCAGCTTTACCGGTTTTGCAGTCTTTTTCTCGGGAAACCAGTCTGATTTTTCTGCAGGCACTTACAACAATACAGAATGGCAAGTTAATCATGTAGAGCTCGGCAAGGGAAATGTTTCTGGAACTTATACAAGCAAAGTTTTTGATGGCACGAACGTTTCTGTCTGGAATAACATAAGCTGGAACGAGAATCTCAGAAGCACCCTGATACTTGTTGTAGATGCCCAGTCCGATGTCTGGCGCTCCACAGATTCCGGCATAACCTGGCGATTGGTGAAGGATGACTTGAATGGCGGTGAGGGCAACGGCGGAAATGTCATGGCGATGGATGGAAACAAGAACTTATTCGTCATAGAAGGCGATGACGATGTCTGGCGCTCCACAGATTTTGGCTTGATGTGGACAAAAGTGAATGACGATTATAACGGAGAGGATCAGCATGCGCAAGTAATGGCCTCAGATAGCAGCAACAATCTCATCATCATAGAAGGAGATGAAGATGTCTGGAAGTCTGTTGATTCCGGCACTACATGGACAAAGGTGAATGGCTCTGATTTCAACGCAGGGAATGGAAATGCAAAGGGCATTGTTCTTTCCGGCAGTACTTTGTATGTCGTAGATGCCCAGTCCGATGTCTGGCGCTCTGTGGATTCCGGCTCCATCTGGAGCCTGGTGAAAGATGATTACAACGGCGGAGATGGTAATGGCGCAACATTCATGGCTGTTGATTCCTCAAATAATCTGTACATAATATTCAATCAGGATGTGTGGCAGTCCATAGATTCCGGCACTAGCTGGACAAAAGTAAACGATGATTATAATGGCGGAGAAGGTCAGAATGCGCTTGTTGCGGATTTTGACGGCAGCAACTTTATCCTCATAGAGGGCGATGAAGACATCTGGAGCTCGGCAGATTCCGGCACTACATGGACAAAAATAAACGGCTCTGACTTCAATGGGGGGAATGGTGACCCATTCGGCATTGCAACAACAACCGTAACAACAGACCTTACATTCAGCGCGCGCTCCTGTTCCGCGAGTGATTGCAGTGATGCATCTTTTTCAGGGGCACTCACTAATCCTGTGAGCGGAGCACTTTCTGTTACAAATAACAGATACTTTCAGTACAGAGCTCTCTTCACTAGCGACAGCGCAGTCGCAAGCCCCGAGCTCTACAACTTTTCGATTGATTACAACTCATATACAGATGCAGATGTGCCTGTAGCTAAATCAATATCTCCAGAGAATGGAAGAGGAAATAATGATGGAAACATAACTCTGAACTATAATGTGACGGACGCATCATCGATAAGCAACTGCTCTCTCATGTTAAATGGTCAGCTGAACCAGACAGAAGCGAGTGTTACAAGAAATATAACAAAAAGTTTCTCTCTTACTGGATTGGGACTTGGTGCTTACACATGGAACGTCAGCTGCACAGACTCATACAACAATGCCGGAAGTACAGAAACATGGAGATTCTATATCTCCAACATGAACAGCTTCAGCGGAATAACAACAAATCTAAGCCAAGTGAATGTCTCAAATATAGAGAACTTCATCTTAGACGAGCCGAGTGCCGGAAGAATAAACTTTTCGGCGGCTGTTGACTTAAGCGGGGGAGCAGACATAGATAGTTATGCAAACATCTCCAGCAACCGGGTTGAGATAAACTCAGCAAGCCTGCCAGAGCTGAACAAGTCTGCTTTCGTGCATCTTCTCGGCCTTAGCTACACAAATCCGAGGCCTTTGCGAAACGGCGAGACATGCCCATCTAGCATCTGCACAGAAGTCTCGTATAGCGGAGGAGAATTTATCTTTAGCGTAACTTCTTTTTCCACTTACTCTTCAGAAGAGACTCCGACAGGTGATTCGGGATCTAGTGGAAGCACTGGCGGAAGCAATAATAGGGAGAGTGAAGATGTTTTAGTCCCAGAAGAGCAGCAAGCCTGTGTAGAAAGCTGGAGATGCAATGCATGGGGCGAGTGCGAGAGCGGAAAGCAGACAAGAAATTGCTGGGACTTCAATCAGTGCGGAACAAGAGCAAAAGCACCGCCTGTTTCCAGAGAATGCGAGATTGGAGAAAAAGGAAACGCTCCACAGCAAGAGGCATCGGCAGAAGAAAGTGAGCAGGGGCAGAGAGAGATAACTGGAAGGGGGATAGGTGGCATTACAGCGTTCATAACACTGACTCTTGGCAAGTACGGCGGGACAACAGCCTTTTTAGTGCTCGTGCTTATTGTCGTTGCTATATATGTTGCATACAGGTACAAGAGAAATCATCCGAGGGGGAAATTTAGCGGGCGCTACGTAGAGATCCCAAGAAGCAGGATTGAGAAATAAGATGATAAGCACAATTTCGAAAATGAACACGGGCAAGCTTTCTCTTTTTCTTCTCCTCGCTGCATCATTGATTCTAGCAGGTGCAGGATGCGGAAAAGATGGCTCGGGGCCGGGAGCTGGGAGCTCGGGGTCGGGAGCGCGGGGCTCAGAGCAAGGGGCACAGGGCCCAGGGTTCGGAGCCGGGAGCGCGGGACAAACACCTATGGGATTCAGCCTCTCTCCAAAAAGTTTCCAGGCTGGAGATTTTCAAGAGTTCTTTGCAAAGGCAGATGAATCCGGAGCAGATATCATAACTTGGGCTGGAGATTGGGCAGAGCTTGGAAAAGAAAATTCAGCCCCGTTTGTTGTTACAGAACTCGCTCCCCAGAATGGATTTACTCCCATCCTACTCCTCCAGTTCTTCGAGCAGAAAAATGGAGAAGTGATAAGGCCTCTTGATGCAGAGACCAAGGCCATATACAAGGCTCTTGCCCTGGATTACGTCGAGAAATACCATCCGGATTATATCGGGCTTGGATTGGAGAGCAACATCTTTTACGAGAAATCTCCGCGGGAGTTTGAGAATTTCGCTTCTTTCTACAATGAGCTTTATGCGGGGATAAAAGAAGTCTCACCCAGAACAAAGGTCTTCACAGTATTCCAGCTTGAGAAGATGAAAGGTCTGCACGGGGGTTTATTTGGAGGAACTAATGATGCCTCAAAGGCAGAATGGTTTTTGATGGATAAATTTTCCACAGATTTGGCAGTTTTCACAACTTATCCCTCGATAATCTATGGGGATCCTTCTGCCATCCCTGCAGATTACTATACTGAACTCAGGAAACACACATCAAAGATGATTGCCTTCGTAGAGATCGGATGGCCGAGCGATTCGCTGATTCCTGGATTCGAGAGCGATGAGGCAGAACAAGTTGCTTTCGTAAAGGGATTTTTTACCCTTTCTAGAGATACAGATACAGGACCAGAGTTCCTCATCTGGAGCTTCCTTTACGACCAGGATGTGCAAGTTCCTTTCAATTCTGCAGGGCTTATCAAGAGGGATGGAAATCCTAAAGAGGCTTATGATGTGTGGACAAAAGAAGCAAAACAAGGGTAATGCAATATAGGCACATTTTAAATCTATGGAATATAGGATACCTAAAGAGCTTATGGATAAGAAGGATATTGAGAGCAGAATAGATGGCTTTGTGAATGGAGGGAGGAAGAGTTAAATAATAAAAATGTCAAACTCGTTAGTAGAAGAACAATTACAAAGAGAGAAGAAAAATGGGCGGGATTGTCACATTGTTAAGAGTCCACTAAGGTATCCGGGGGGTAAGTCTAAAGCATTAAAGAGAATACTGCCATTAGTTCCAGAATACGATGAATTTCGAGAACCAATGGCGGGTGGCGCATCTGTATTTTTTGCTTTAAAACAAAAATATCCTAATAAAAAATATTGGATTAATGATATTAACACAGAATTATTTTATTTTTGGAAACATTGTAAAGAAAGCCCAAAAGAACTAATCACTGAAATAAGAAAGCACAAAAATAAGTATAAAAATGGGATGGAGCTATACGCGTACCTTAAATCTAAAAAAAGGACTATAACCGGGCTGCAAAAAGCAGCCAGGTTTTTTATTCTAAATAGAATAACCTTTTCAGGATTAATTGATTCTGGAGGCTATTCACAACAGGCATTTGAGAAACGATTTACAGATTCTTCAATTAAGCGCATATCAGAAGCATCAAAAATTCTACAAAATACGAAAATAACAAATTTAGACTATTGGGATGTTGTAAAGTATAAAGGAAAAAAGGTATTTATTTTTCTAGATCCCCCCTACATGTCGAATAGTAAATCTAAGTTATATGGGGCAGGGGGCATTCTTCATATAAATTTTAGGCACAAGCGTTTTGCCAAATGTATAAGAAATTCCAAGCATAAATGGCTTATTACTTATGATAATTGTTCTGGCGTGCAGAGGTCATACAATCTTGTAAACTCGGTAGAGCTGAATATACATAGATGGAATTTGAGATATAGCATAAATAATAGCACACGTAATCTACAACAAAAGAAAGCACGTGTAGGGAAGGAACTGTTTATTTTTAACTATAAAAATCGACCAAAGGAATAAAATGACATTTAAAGAATTAAATTTAGATATCAAGTATAATTCGGATGAAACAGATATCGTTAGCGATTTCTTTACACCTGTCCTCAAAATATCAAAATCTTACAAACGAGTATCTGCATACTACTCTTCTAATTCCTTAAAATTAATAGCTGAAGGATTGTCAGCTATGATCAATAAAGACGGAACAATGAAATTATTAGTCTCTTATTTAGTTTCTAATGAGGATTTTGAAGCAATTCTTCATGCAAAAAAAGAACCAGAGGAGATATTAAAGTCTATGAAAATAGATGACGAAGCGAAACTTCGTGAGCTTATGAACGATAAAAATGTCTCAGCTTTAGCGTATTTAATAGCTACCAATCGGCTTGAGATAAAATTTGTTATATGTAGGGGGAAAGGTATTTTTCATTTGAAATTTGGTATTTTTACAGATGATGTAGGTGATAAGATAAGCTTTTCTGGATCAATTAATGAGACATACGAAGGGTTGACTGATAATATTGAAGAATTTAAAGTCTTCAGAAGCTGGATACCTGAAGAACGGAAGTATTTGGAAAGTGATTCCGCATATTTTGATAATTATTGGGAAGGTAGGATAAATAGGCGGGATTATCTAATCGTAGATATGCCTGAAAAGTTCAAGAATACTATCACAAAGGCGTATAAGGGGTCTGAAAATATGATTAGAAAATCAATTAGACAGCTACCTCCACTGTGGCCACATCAACAAGTTGCAGAGAATAAATGGGTACAAAATAAATACTCCGGGATAGTTGAGATGGCTACAGGAACAGGAAAGACTAATTTAGCAATTTCCTGCATCAAATATATGGGCGATAAACATCCAAGTAACCTTTTAGTTATTATAGGTTGTCCTACTAAAGTATTGGTATCTCAATGGAAGAAGGATATAATTAATTATGTAGAAAATTTTGATTTGATAATAATTTCAAAAGACGAAACAAAAGATGCTATTTACAGATCCATCTTAGACTCACAACAAACCAACCGTATTGTCATTGGCACTTATGTCTCACTATCAAAGTCGTGGTTTATTAATAGCATCCTAGCAAAATATAAAGGTGAAGTATTATTTATAGCTGATGAAGCACATTGGTTAGGCGCTGAAAATCTTTCCTATGCTCTCTCAGGCAAATATACATATAAGCTTGGGCTTACAGCAACACCAGTAAGATATTTCGATATTGATGGTACCCAAAAGCTTTTGGATTATTTCAAAGATGTAATATTTAAATACCAACTGAAAGAAGCGATACGTGATGGGTGGTTAACCCCCTATGACTACTATATGTTTTTTGCCTACCTATCCAAAAATGAAACAAAAGAATACCAAGAACTTACTAAAAAATACTTAAGAGGTATTCAGATTAAAGGAAATACTAAATTGGAAGATGATCGTTTAATGTTGATTCTAACAGAAAGGGCCAAGATTGTTAAAAAAGCAAAAAACAAGATTGAAGTATTCGAACAGATATTGCATAAACTAAAAGAAGAGAATAAACTTAATTCTTTGCTTGTTTACGTGGAAGATGGGGAGCAACTATCAGAATATTTAACTATGATGGATAAATTCGATATCGAATATAGGAAAATTGACGGATCAACAAAGGACGAAGATAGAGATCTTATTCTTAAAGATTTATCAGAAAATAAAATAGATTGTGTTATTGCCATGAAAGTATTAGATGAGGGAGTAAATATTAAAAGACTTAGCAGAGCTATTTTTATTTCTAGTTCTGGAAATTCAAAACAATTTATTCAGCGAAGAGGCAGAATACTGAGAAAATCTGAAGGTAAAAAAATGGCCGAAATATACGATATTTGTGTATTAGTCAATACTAAAAATCAAAAGGATAATGAATTCAAAAAAGTAGAAGAAAGGGTTACAGCAAGTGAGTTCAGAAGATTAGCTATTTTTAGCATATCTTCCCATAATAAGTCCGATTGCTATACTGAACTAGAAAATATAGGTAAACTTTTAAATATAGACGTATATAGCATAATTAATAATGTGAGAAAATATGAAAGCTGAAAAATCCAACAAACCAGAGATGGAATTGTTGAATTCCATGATAGATGAAGAATTAAGACAGGAAGAAGATGGGGGATTAAAAGATGCAGTTAAAAGAAAAGCAGAGCACCTATATCCCTTATTGTCTCTTCTTGGAACGAGGAATCTAGACAACGATGAAATAAAAAAGAGGATAAAATTACTTATAGAAGGAGAGTAGCTTCCTATGTACATAAAACAGATTCGATTGAAAAATTACAGATGCTATAAAGAGGCTAAAATAAAATTTGGTCTTGAACCTAATGGTAATAAGAACATCAATTTGTCTACCGGTGAGATAAAAGCTGGAAAAACAACACTATTTAATGCGGTAGGATGGTGTCTTTATGGCGTTGAAACACAATTTCTACTAGGAACTAAAACAGAGGAGAAGGATGAGAAGCCGATACCAAATGAATTGTCTTATATTAGAGATAAAACTCTTGTCGAAGTAGAGATGGACATTAAAATACCTGAGAATAATGAAATAGACAGCTTGAGTATAAGAAGAGCATCCACATTTATTAAAGGTGCAACATATCCAACTAGTACCGATTTTACTATAAATGCTTACCGTGCTGGAGAAAAGTTAGGTATATCTAATGATTATAAATTTCTAAGTCAATTTTTACCAAAAGATCTTATCCAATTTTACCTTTTTGATGGAGAATATCTTCAACACACGGCCACAAATAGTAATTTAAAGATAAGAGATGGACTTAGGAAACTGTTCAACATAGAAAAAATAGAAAATGTGAGTGAGTTAGTGGGGGAGCTAGTTGAAGAGTGGTACAGATCATCAAGTAAAATGCCTAAACAGAGTAGCAGAATGAATGATATTAGTGAAGAGATTGCCACACGGTTAGAATTAAGTGAAGCTGAGAAGAAGAAAATAGCTGAAGAGGAAAAAACAAAAGTAGAATTTATATCCCAACGTGATATTTTGCAAGAGGAATTAAGTAAATCCCATGATCTCCAGGAGGCTATGAAGCAGTTCAGTGTATTAGAAGAAAAGGAAAAAGAGATAGAAGAACAACTAAAAAAAGAGAATAATCTTAATTATACAAATATCTTGACCAATGCTTATTTGATAAACGGAAAATTAATTTTGCAAAGAGCGAATGCAATAGTAAAAAAAGAACCAAAAGTAAAAAGTTTACCGGCTAATGTCCGCCAGATATTTCTAACTCACTTGTTAGAAAGGAAGAAATGTGTCTGTGGAACTCCCATTAAGGAAGGCTCGGAAGAGGAAAAATCAATCAGTTCTGAGCTGATGGTTGCTGAATCAGAAGAGCGCTTGGACTTCTTGTTAGACTTAATATTTAGGATACCAGAAATCTTGAAAGCTATAGATGAAAAAAAGCAATCAATACTTGATAGGGCTGAAGAGATAAAGAAATGTAATGAGAAACGAGCCGAGATTATCAGACTTAAAAACGAAGTTCAAAGGGAACTACCGAAAGGTAAAATTGATGTTAACTCATATAAAAGTAACCTAAACAAATTTACGACTCTGAGCGACGAAATTCGCGATGCTGAGAGAAACATAGAGGTCTATCGAGGTAATATTGGAAGATTTGAAAGTGAAATTTCTAGACTAAAACAGGAACGCGAAAAAATATCGGATAAGAGTGAAGAGATTACCACCTTAAACAGATATATTAAGACTGGGGAGTATCTCAAAAAAATATTCGACAGATTCAATAAAGAAATACTAAATAACATAGCCTCAGAATTGGAAACTGAGATCAACTCCCTAATAGAACAAAACAATAAAATTTCTGAATTAAATGTTAGAATAACAACCGATAATAATAACATAGATTTTAAATTTGTAGAGAAGGGCTCTACCAAACATTATTTAACGGGAGGTCAGAACCAGCTTTTTGGTATAATTATAATGGCGGCATTTGTTCGTATTATGGATAAAAGAGGTAGAGACAAACTACCCTTTGTGTTTATGGACAATCCATTCTCATCCATCGACAAAGAAAGCTTAGAGATAGCAAGTACTAATTTGAGTGATTTATTTAGAAATGCTCAGGTGATATTGTTTACAACTAATGATAAATTTGATAGGGTTTATGCCGCTTCAAAAGAAAATATCTTTACTGCTATGACTCTTAATAATGATGGAACTAATGTAAGACTTAATCAACACGGTGTACCAAATGGCTAAAAACGTAAAAGAATTTATAGCAAATAATGTAGAAAAAAAACTGATAAAGAGAGATTTACTTATTAGCGAGAGTATAAATGCAGCGTATCTAGACCCATTAGCAAAAGCTTGGAATGAATACGGAATCGGAAAACAAGAGATAATATTTCTATCTATCATCATAGCTTACAAATACACCGATAAAATAAAGGAAAATACTTTTTCTGATTGTGAGACTGTGGTGAAAACTAGAAAAACTTCTGATATGGGACGGCTCAGCGATTTTAGTGAGGAGAAATTAACGTTTCTGATCTCAATATTAATCTCTAAGTATGGTATTGATAAAGTAATAAATAATATAGATGAGATATGGGAAGATCTTAGAGTTATGGCTGAGCAAGGAATTAAAATATTGTATTGCAAAATATACAAAGAAAAAACCATAAGCACCGAGATTTTTAACATGTTGTTCAATTTAGATGAAGAATTAGAAATTTAATCACCGTTACGGAATTCCTCCACCAAAATAGACTTCTCTTTCATGTGCAATCCCCGCCCCCATTTATGTGCAGAACCTAGCTTGTGTGCAAGGCCGCCAAAACAGATACTTTTTTAAATAAGTGTTTATTGTCTTTCCCACGCACAAATGTCCTTAACGGGATGATTGTGTCAATACGAGAAAATATAGGAGAAAACATGAGAGATTTCAACAGGGGCGGCGGAGGCGGATTCAAGAGAAGCTTCGGCCCAAGAGAAATGCACAAGGCAACTTGCTCTGAATGCGGACAGGAATGTGAAGTTCCTTTCAAGCCTGCAGATGGTAAGCCAGTCTATTGCAAAGAATGTTATATGAAGAAAAAGAAGTACTAAGGGATTAGTCTCTTTATCGGATAGATTATTCGATGCATTATTTTTATTTTTTTATTATACTTTTATTTTGAGTTTATTCTTTGGGGTTCTAGGGGCTACAGGGGAAAAAATGTTGCTCAACATAATTCATCCATATGCATTTAAGCAAGTCAATGAGACTTTGATGATAGGCCCTTATGAGCCGTACAAGGAAAGAGATGAAAGAGTCTCTTCCTTTGTGCAAAACGCACTCGATTCCGGCACAAAGGTTCTTGTGCACAAGTATTCTGATGGAGATTTCATTTCAGATGCGCTTAGGGAGTCAGCGCTTCTGAGCGACCCTACCTACAAATGCCTCTACGATGAAAGAAATGAGGTAATCACTACTACTTCCTTAGGTGTGCCTCTTCCGGATAGAAAGCCCGAAGAGATCTCTGATGAATTTTGGCGGGGCCTCCGAGAAGTTTATACTACACATTCAGATCTGGCTGAAAAAGTTGCTGGGCATTCCTCCGTGCTCTTCATTGGTGGAATTCTTGAGAATTGCCTTGCAAATGCAGCAGATTACTTCGGCAGACATTTTAGGAAAGATGGTGGGGAAATATTCTACCTCCCCGAGCTTTGTGTCTCTCTAGATGAGAAAGAGTTGGCAGAAGTAAAGCCAAAGCTCGATGAGAGAGACATCCAGCCTCTCGGCTACGAAGAAGCTCTCAATCTTATTTCTCGCGAGGGCAGGGCAGTCGTTTCACAAAGCTTTTAAACAATAAATCTCTTTTAGATAAAGCAAGGGAAAAACAAAATGGGGGCATTCAATCAAATCAAGACAGCGCTCCTGCTGGGAGCGCTTACGGGAATCCTTCTTCTTATAGGATGGCTTCTCGGAGGAAGCACAGGACTCACCTTTGCACTCATCTTTTCAGTGCTGATGAACTTCGGCACTTACTTTTTTTCAGACAAGATTGTGCTGATGATGTACAAGGCAAAGGAAGCCGATCATAAGAAGCATGCATGGCTCCATTCTATGGTTTCCGATGTCGCAAAGAAGGCAGGAGTTCCTAAACCTCGCGTTTACATCGTGCCAATGCCGATCTCAAATGCATTTGCCACAGGCCGCAATCCTCAGAACGCAGTTGTCGCAGTCACAGAAGGGATTATGCAGGATCTTTCCCGCGAAGAGCTCAAGGGAGTTCTCGCGCATGAAATGGCGCACGTAAAGAATCGTGATATCCTGATAAGCACAATTGCAGCGACCATCGCTGGAGTTATATCATACGTGGCCCTCTTCGCCCGCATTTCTGCATTCTCTGATCGCGAGGACAGAAGTATTTTAGGCATTGTCGGCCTTATTCTCGCAACAATTCTCGCGCCAATAGCAGCGATGCTTATACAGCTCTCTATCTCTCGAAGCCGCGAGTACTTGGCAGATGAGTCAGGCGCGCACTTCCTGAAGGATGGAAAGCCTCTTGCGAGCGCGCTTGAAAAGCTTGAATCGAGCTCAAAGAAAAAACCCCTTCGCGCAACAGGGGTCACAGAAGCGACCTCGCACTTGTTCATCGTGAATCCGCTTTCAGCGCAAGGAATGGCCTCTCTTTTCTCAACACATCCTCCGATGAAGGAGAGGATTTTGCGCCTGCGTGGGATGAAGTTCTGAGAAGTTTTAGATCTTTACTGGTAAAAATAAGTATTTATACTCTCTAAGAAAATGCATAATCTCGTAATCTCTAATCCTCTTCCCAAACTTCTCTTTAATATCCCCTATAAGCTCTCTTAATTCTGAAGCATCCTTGACTTGGACCTCTATCTCAATATTATCTCCCCCCAAAACCTCATCGTCATAAATTATATTTGGATGAGATTTAACATAGGCTCTTAGCTTACTATCCTCTTCCCTGTTTACATTTTGGAGTTTAAAATGGAGTTTGTAATACTGATAACCAATCTTTTCTAGATCGAAAACTGTTTTGTATCCAATTATAATCTTACTCTCTTCCAGATTCTTGATTCTAGATATGACTGTCTTCGCACTAATACCTATTTTTGCCGCAATGTCTACAATTGGAGTCCTAGAATTTGGTGCTAATATTTTTAGTATCTCTTTATCGGTTTTGTCTAATTCGTTTCTGGAACCTTCCTCTTCTGGCTCTGAAATAGGCACACATTCGTAAATATTGCTTTTAAGATTCAGTAGATATGCCCTGGAAAAGTAGGAAACCCTAGTCATTATTGTTAAAAGTTTTTTATCAATGTAATTGGTATACTTTGCCAATAATTCTTTCCAAAGTTCATTCACCCGCTTTATCGATTTAGTCAGGATTAGCGCCCCTACATCATAATTTCCTTCAATTGAGGCCACCCATGTAACAATCTCTTTTCCTACCAAGAAATCTATGATTTCAGCTTCCTTTTCCGGGGTTGTGTTTTGTAGGTTCAAGTAAAGCCTGAAACCGATGTACCCTAATTTACCAGTATCTATCACTGAGTGGAATCTTTTGATGATTCCCTCTTTTCTAAGGTTGCTTATTCTATAGTTAACAGAATTCTTGCTTAGTCCAACCTTTCTCCCAAGTTCGCTGAGAGATTGCCGACTATTCAAATCCAATTCGTAGAGGAGCTTTTTATCTTTTAGGTCTAATTTATAGCTCATTTATTACAATTATTGACTATTTACTTATAAATATTACCTTTTCGTCATAAAATCTCGAAGAAAACTAGTTAAAGAGCCATAGCCACTAAAGAGTAAGACGATCAAGAAAATGAAAACTAAGATTAAAACCAAAATGAAGCCACAAATGGCTGTGGGGAATGAAAGCGGACTGAAGAAGTTCAAGAAAGTCGTGATACTGGACAGTGTAATCTTCTATCCTGAGCACAGAAAGATACTGAATAGTATAGCAGAGGAGATAGAAGAGTACCCCTCAAGCCTACCTGAGAACCTTGAACGTCAATACACAGAAAATCCAGACTTGTTTAAGCATAAGAAATGTTATACTCACATAGCTGCGGATAATACCCCCATCCAACTACTTATGAATAGATGTGAGGGGGCTGATGTCATAATCTCCTGCTGGACAAATATCCCGGATGAAATCATCAACTTAAATAAGGATCTAAAAGTAATCATCTTCTGGACTCATGAAAAAGAGCACAGAATCAACATGGAACTTGTAAGGGCAAGAGGAATAAAAGTCTACAATATTCCAGACTATGGAACAGACTCTGTTGCAGAGGTCGTTTTTGCTGGGTTATTTACCCTGTTAGAAAGAAACTTCTTGAAAGAAAAGGATGCTGAGAATGCTGAAGAGTTAGCTCTGCAAGTGCTACAGGAGATTTTCAGAAAGTACAGATTGCTTGAAAAGAATGAGAAGGAAATAAGGAGAGGGCAATTCCTACATCACTTCCATAAGCTAGGGATGGTTAAATTCAACATAACAAATGATAATCTAAGCCAGGTTATCCCAGAGCGTTTAATCGAAGATAAGTCGCTCGGAATTGTCGGAAAAAGTGAAGATTTTGATTACTTAGAAAAATTAGCTAAGAATGCCTTCAAAATGAATGTTGAACGATTTGAGTTATCTAATTCTAACTCTGCTGAGTACTACAAATTCTTTTCAGAGAATGAAACGATTGTTCTTGATTCGAGAAAAGCCGGAGTTATAGAAATGGAGAAGATCAAGAAGATGTTTGGTGATAAAATAATTGATAGTAAAGAACTAAAAGGGCTAAATTACAGTCTGAAAAACAAACAGCTTGGGATTATAGGTCTTGGAAGAATAGGAACTAGAGTAGCAAGGATAGCAAGGGAATTAGGTATCAGGCTAGTTTATTACTCAAAAACAAGAAAAACCGATCTTGAAAATGAGTTGAATATAAAACACATGGGTCTAGATGAATTGATGAAAACTAGTGATATTGTATCTGTTCATCTACCAGCACACAAGGCGAATGGGCTTTTATCAAAAGAAAAATTAAGCTTGCTTAAAGAAGGAGCAATTTTCATTAACACAGCAGATGGGAATATCGCAGATCAGCATGCTCTAACAAAACTAATGACTGGCAAGAAAGTATACTCTTTCCTAGATGTTTATCCGGGTCTTCCGAGGAAGGATATTCTTGGACTGGAAATGGATGACGCAAGTGATTGGAAGTTAAGAGAGATTCTAAAAGAGCACGTACTTAGTTACAGGGCTGGTTGGAAGAGTCAAGAATCTATAAGAGTCAAGACTTATAAGTTGCTAGGCCATATGGTTGACTATTTACTAAAAGAGGTGAAAATATGATAGTAACGTTTTTAAATCGTAGGGGATTTATATCACAAAGAAGATGGACTACCGAAAAATCCTAAGGGATGCGCAAAATAGGCTAAGGGACCTCGCGAATTCCTACTTAGGTATCTCCAAACATGTTGATGAAGCGGATTTTTTCTTTCAGAAGTTCGTTCTTTCAAGAGAATTCATAGGGTATTTCTCAGAACATGTTAGTGGTCAAGGAATTACGCTGAATAAGAACTCTGCTAAGGACGCTTCGAAAGCATTAAAACAAGCTTCTGTTGAACTGTTTAGTATAGTCTCCCAGATCAACGATGTGCTGAAAAATATGAATGACGACCATAGGATTTACCTAGCTCTTGTTCAAAGACTCGAAAAAGCAAGAAATGACCATTTAAAATTTGCCATGGCTATCATGTACTCTATGGAGCAGGGATTTATTTCTCTTTTGAGCTTTAGCGAGCAATTAGAAATGCAGAAGAAAGAGATACCAATATTGAGAGGAAAAGTCACGAAAGGGATGTCGAGTAGAAGCGAGTTGCAAAAGAAAGAAGCACTACTGCAAAGCCTGGAAGGAAGCAATATAATAGTCGAATCAGCTCTTAAAAGATTAAAAAAAGATCGCAAAACGCTTTCAAAAGTATGTTCTCACCTTTTCCGGGATTTCTCAACACTCGGGACTAGTGATTCCGAACAATTAAATATAGTGATAAATGAATTACGAGATTTAGCTAAGACTAATTTTTAGTTTTTGGATGGGTTTGATGGAAAGCAAGGTGTCTAGTCAAGAAAGAGAAACAAGGAACAAGTTTAATACACTTAAGGAATACTACGATGAAACGTGGGACTTAAGTGATCATACCCTTCATGTTGGCTTGTTTACTAAAAGGACTAAATCTTTAGAAAAAGCCTATAGAAATGCAACAGAGTTCTTAATCAGCAAAGTGAATAAACTCTCTAAGATAGACAAAAACTCCATTATCTCGGATGTTGGTTGTGGGGCAGGGAGAACTCTCATTATGATATGCGAGAGATATGGCTGTTCGGGTGTGGGGGTGGATATTAGTGATGAGATGATAAAGGATGCGAAAGCCCACCTCCAAAAAACCAATCAGAGGAGAAAGGGAAGAGGCCAACCTAAATTGAATATCAAATTTATTAGGGGAAGCGGCAGCGATCTAAGCAAATTTTTCAAAAAGGACGAACAATTTACTCATATTATAAGTCAGGACGCCCTATTTTTAGTAGTCGATAAAAGATCCTTATACAGCAACCTTTATAGATTACTTAAGAAAGGAGGAGTTCTTGGAATTGATGATTTTTTGGGAGAAAGGAAAAAAGAAGAACTCGATACCAGACAAAAGGAGCTTATCTATAAAATGGTAAACTGGGCAGAAAGTTTGTCTTTTAACAGTTATAGAAGAATACTAAGCTCAGTTGGATTCAAGTTAATCTCCGCTGAACAGAAAGATAAAGATATGATAAAGACTTACACTATTCTAGAAAATAGGATGAAGAAATTTTCTAAATCAAAAGATGCCACTTACAAGAACTTACAGGAAAGGTATAAGAGCATAGCTGGTGCAGTCAAAAACAAAAAGATGGGGTGGGGGATATTTACTGCCATAAAATAGGTGCGGGGATCGCCTGCGCTCGATGAAGTTTTAGGTTTCTTTAGAAAAACTTATATACCACAATACTCTAAATCTATCATGGGACAGCAAGAAGTAAAGGTTAATGCAAGAGAAATGATGACAAGACTAGCAAGACTTCAGGCAGATTTAGATTTCATAAGGGGGTATGTAGAGGATATTACTTTGACAGAGGATGATATTCAGTCAATAAAACAGGCTAGGCGCAACCTTAAGGAAGGGAAGACTATTTCTCACGATAAGCTGAAGAAACAGCTTAGTCTATGATGTTTAATATCGAGTATTCACCTCGGGCAAAAATCTTTTTGGAAAAACTTGACAAGTACATTGCTAAAAGAGTTTTAGAGCGAATTGAAAGGCTAAAAGAGAATCCTGTTCCAAGCGATGCAAAATTCATGGGTAGAGACTCTGGCGAAAAAGTTTTCCGCTATAGAATTGGTGGTTACAGGGCTCTGTACACTTTTGATGAAGCAAAGGGAATATTGCTTATTACCAAGATAGATAAGAGGTCTAAAGTTTATGATGAATGATCTCGCGCCTGCGCTCGATGAAGTTCTAGGCCTTGAAATCTCTTCTCATCTCTCGTATATCTTATCATGATGATCAAAGTCGGTGAATATAATTTTATTACTGGATTTAATAAACTGGAACACCAGAACAAAATGCCCGATATGAACTCTCTTCTCGTCCTTCATATCATAACGTAGATTTTTATAATGCTCGACGTTTTCTGATGTAGTGATCTCATCAATTTTATTGAGGACTTGTTCGTAAAGAGTCTTGTTCTTTTTTGATATTTTATCTAGTATTTTTTGTAATGAGGGAATTATCTCATAAGTGTACATTTTACCCCTCAATAATCTTCCTTAGTTCTTTGATATTCTTAAAAGGAATTCCCTTTTCTTTCTTCAGCCTTTCAAGCTTCTTCAAGTACTCCGGCCTCAGCTCAGGCTCAAGAAAATTCTCTTCATATGCCTTAGTTATGAGCGCTATGGCCTCACTTTTGCTTCTAAGGCCGTGTTTTGCTTTGACTATGCTAATCACCCGGTCTTCGTGCTCTTCTAGGTTTATGATGTTCTGAACCATTTTGTTATTTGATATAATCTAGCATAATCTTAGGTTATATTTAAGCTTTTTGGTAATTATAGAACTCTAATCTAGTCCCCTTCCACTCTTGAAACAGCATTATCCCAAGAGCCATCCCAATTCCCGCTGTCATGGAGACCGCGACCTGGCTTAGCATATCTCCTGTTTCCCGATAAGTATGGAATTTCTCCCAGAATATTTTTTATATCTTCACCAGAAATAATTCTTGAGATGTATGGCACAGCTTTCGGCCCAACTCCCCTTATATTTGAAATATCTTCCTTTGTCGCTCCCTCAAGAGTGCCATCATATTGCAGCAATCCAATAACTGCATGGGATATGCTACTGCCTATGGCAGAATTCCTCTTCATGGCTTCTACTCCGAATTGGTGTATCTTCTCGACAAGAGATTCATTGGCTGCCATGGCTTCCCTAAATCAAAAAGGTTTAAATAAGTTTTTTTCTTCCCTCAACAAGAAAGGTATAAAGGGGAAACCAAAAAAAAGTTTCCCAGACTAAAAAATGAGAAAAGGAAACTTTTTTTTCACATCAGAGAGCGTAACAGAAGGCCACCCAGATAAGATCTGCGACCAGATTTCTGACTATGTTCTTGACAAAATCCTTGCGCAGGATAAGCACGCGCGCGTTGCATGCGAGACAATGTGCGGAGCTGGATTCATCCTTGTCACTGGTGAGATCACGACTAGCACTTATGTCGATGTAAAAGATGTCGTGAGGCGAGTTCTGAAAGATGTCGGCTACACAAAGCCAGAATATGGATTTGATTACAAATCGGTTGGAGTGCTCACTTCTATCAATACTCAAAGCCCTGACATCGCCCTCGGAGTCAATGCAAAGGGAGCAGGAGAGCAGGGCACAGAAGGCGAAACAGGAGCAGGCGATCAGGGAATGATGTCTGGTTATGCCACCTCGGAAACTCCAGAGCTCATGCCTCTTCCAATCCTGCTCGCACATAAGATTACGAAAAAGCTGGCTGAAGTGCGCAAGAGCGGAGAGCTTCCTTACCTGCGCCCAGATGGGAAATCCCAAGTCACGATAGAGTACAAGGATGGCCTGCCCCTGCGAGCTGACGCGATTGTTGTTGCAGCCCAGCATGATGAATATGATATCGAAAAACTCCGGAAGGATATCAAGGAAAAGGTAGTGCTCCCTGTATGTGGAAAGTGGCTGGACACGAGGACAAAGTTCTTCATAAATAACACAGGCCGCTTTATCATCGGAGGGCCTGTTGCTGATTCCGGATGCACTGGAAGAAAGATCATTGCAGATTCCTATGGCGGAGTTGGGAATCATGGCGGAGGAGCTTTCTCTGGCAAAGATCCTACAAAAGTAGATAGGACAGCAGCATACATGGCACGCTATATCGCAAAGAATATTGTTGCTGCCGGCCTTGCGGAAAAATGCGAAGTGCAGCTCGCCTATGTCATAGGTGGAAGAGAGCCCATCAGTCTGATGATTGATACTTTCTCAACAGAAAAAGGACTAGAGAACGGCCAGCTTCTGGAGCTCGTGAAGAAACACTTCGCACTAAGTCCAAGCGGAATGATAAAGCAGCTTGACCTGCTCAGGCCGATCTACAAGAAGACTTCTTGTTATGGCCACTTCGGTAGAGAGGAGCCTGAATTCACCTGGGAAAGAACAGATAAGGCAAAGCTCTTGCGAAGAGAAGCTGGCCTGAGGTGATTCGGACCTTGAAGCAGATAGGCATAATCAAGTGAGTGCCTTAAACCTCTAACCACCTCTTGCAGGCTCTCACTTCATTCAGTCTACCAACAGCGTTTAAGCGAAATTTTTACTCTGCCTCGACAAGAATGTTTAAATATTACTTCATCGTCTTAATCAATAGGTAAAAATGGGAAAATCTAGAAGGTTAGATAACCCGGCTGATGGAGCATACAGTAATGATTTCTTTCATAGAGTGCAAAAGGATGTAAGGAAAGCTGGTTTAACAGCACTACTAGCTGCAACAATGGGGATTGGCAGCTATTCGGGGTTAGGCTATGCAACAAATGAAGAAGCAAAAGCACCATATCAAAGCGCACCCGCTTTTTCTTCGAATAAGGGTGAAAATTTGGAGAGTAATGTTGTGAGTGCATACGGAAACAGACAGACTGCCGAGCCGATGTTCACTAACATCTGGAAGACTTACAGGATACCCCTCAAGATAGAACATGGTGCCCCACTTGTGTCCGGATTAGAAGAAGCACTTACCTTTGCTTTTAAAAATAGTAAAGATAAAAAGTCTAATGACTGGGTTTATGCCTATGAATCTAGTCTTGATCGGGATCCCAAAGACCCTGGGAAATTCACTCCCGAGAAAGAAAGTGGAACTGACAGATTTATTCGCTTTTTTTTGGTGCAACGACGTGGAACAATTAACTATTGGTCACAAGCTGAAATCATTATCGATTGGTGCCCTATAGAAAAGGATGCAAGAAGCCTGAGGGGGCAATCCGAACATATTCAGGAAGAGCTTTCCAAATCTTATGGTAGGGCACGCCAGAAGCTTCAGAAGGAAGGAGGAATGGAAGAGGGGAAAATAGGCGGCTACCCGGCAATCGGTGTAAAGTACAAAGTAAACGGTGGGGATTATGGTCACTTCACCTTTTGGACTATCAGGGCAGAGGACATCAATCGATGGTTCTGTCTACGATTCTTTTATGAGAAAGGATTCATGGATCCGGATGATACTTTCACGAAAGTGAAGAAAGGAATCGTCTTTCTAAAGCCTGGCCAAAAGTAGATTCAAGTTATTCTTTACTTCCTCGATTGCTAATCCTTTCCCTCTTCGGGAACATTGCACTAACATTCAAGCTCTGATTAGTTCGTATAATTCTAGAAAATTAGAAATTTGCTGAATAGGATTACTAAAATAAATAAAACACACAGGTATCAGAGATAAAGATTACTCCTCTTCATCATCCTCATCGTCTTCATCCTCATCGACTTCTTCATCTTCTTCCCATTTGTTCGCCATTTTTCACTTGGTTTTTTGCATAAGCTTTTTTGGAAAAAGCTTACTCTTCTTTGTCTTCTAACACCTCTAGCTTTCCGAATTTCCCGGCGGTTACTGTAAGCTCGCCCTGAAACTCCTTCACAAAGCCATTGGTTATCCTTATTTTACTGTTTGGCTTAACCTGGTCCACTTCGTTGTTCCATAGTGTGAGAGAACCCTCTCCACTATCATCCCTTATCCTGGCATTCGCAACCCTTATTTCCTTTCCGAACTTCGTAAAGCTCTTCTCAGGGCTGACTGATAATACTTCGGCATCTAGGTCAACTTTGCTTTGATTGGCTCTTAGTTCACTTATCTTCATTTTTTGATGTCCTGATCTTTTGACCTTTTTTTGGGAGACCTTTTTATCCCCTTTAGGATAATTCTGGCTTTATCTTGGGAGGTATTTAAACCTTTCTTTAGCTCGGGGAGGGCATATGGGGGAAGTGGAGGGTGGAGGGGGGGAAAGTATTTAAACGGAACATATCTCCTGAATCTCATGGAACAAACAAATCTTAGCGGGGCGAAAGGCACCAACCAAGGTGCTGGTTCTATTCCTTACTTCTAGTTCTTCTAGTTCCAACTCTATAGATTACTCCTGTTTTGAAGATTATAGCGGCTTTTTTAGCTATTCTCCAAGGGAGATACAGCAGTTTATTGATGAGAACATCTCTTATCGCGATAACACAATGCCCTTGCATTCTGCACTGCGTGTACTCCAAGAGCGAAGAGGGAATTGTGTAGACAGCGCATTTGTAGCTGCTCTCTTCTTAGGGGAACGCTATGGGACAATTCTTCTTAACCTCTTCACAGACAAGAGTAAAGGGCATGTAATGTATCTTTTCCAAGAGAACGGGCTTTATGGCACAGTCGGGAATTCGCGAAGTGAAAAACTTAAATGGCGCGAACCAGAATATAAATCTGTAGAAGACCTTGTTGAGGCCTTTAGAGAGCCATTGGATGAGCAAGGGATCCATCTAACTCGCTTTCGTGTTGATGACCTCTCCTTAGCCCGCGAGAGCGAGGATTGGAGAACAGGAAAAACTGGCTTTCTTGTAACATTAGACTCCCTCTTGTGCAAGTGGGGAGAGTAGCTCATGCTTTGATTTCATGCTTTGGGCCTAGGAGCCACGGATGCTCTCAACCCATGCAGGTACTTCTCCTCATCCTCATCAAGCCTGAGCTGCTTGGAAACCAAGGCAATCTCTTCTTGTCCTGAATTTCTAAAAATAATCTCAAGGAGTGGCATGTCCTTATAAGCTTGTTTTTTTGAGCAATGAGTGTGGCGAGCAATCTTTCCCGCAATCTCTCTCCGCGTAAGGTTCTTCTGTTTGGCCATCCATATCTTCAGCAAGCGCGAAAGGCGCTTATACGAGACATAGCTTCTTTTGTCACTAAGCTTTGCCGCAGCAACTCCTGCTGTTGAAAGAACGCTGACATAGGCAAGGAAGCGCCAGTGCTGATGCCTCATGATCCTTCTCCTGAAAATGTCAGCTCTGCTTAATGCATCATAGGCCTCGGCAAGCTCTTTTCCGCTATACTCTAGCGGAAGATTCTCATCCAGCCAGAGAATACATTCATCCAAGGGCATGTTTACAGAGTCAAAGGCATCCATGGCATCTCTGGCATTCCGGCTCTTGAATATCAGAGAGAGAGAGTTGAAGATGCTCCCCTCTTTCTCCCTCTCTCCGAGGGAATCTATCACCTTCTTATCTATCTCAATGAAGTTCTGCAGGAAAGCGATTGACTGAAGGTCATTTATAGCAGCTCTTGCATCTCCCCGCGACTTGACGGCAAGGGCTTCGATAATTTCTTTGCTCAAGGGAATTTTCTCCCCATCACACACTCTTTGCAGGATCTTCGCGATATCAATATAGCTTAGCTTTGCTAGCTGGAATGAGGCAACTCTGCTCCTGAGATCATTCAGTTTCTTATCCCATAAGTCGCTTGCGGCAAACACTATCGGCCATTTTGTTTTCTCGCAGAGGGCCATTATAGTGGCAAGACCCCCCCTATCTATCCCGGTGAATGCATCTGCCTCGTCTACGAAAATGATTTTGCCCTTTCCGAAAAGGCTTTGCTGCTGTGTTGCAGGAGCGAGAATCCCCTTTATCTTTTCCTTATCTCTCAGTTGCGAAGCATTGAACTCTAGGACTTCGAGCCCCAGCTCTTTTGCAAGCACATACACAAGAGAATTCTTGCCGCTCCCGGATGAGGAGTACAGGAGTGC